>Ga0247812_10000053_pt1 | contig 185313 bp, 151 predicted proteins | sample UWRJL149409B1_FD_178011 | JGI IMG/M metagenome (GOLD analysis project Ga0247812, IMG submission 178011) | Plant litter microbial communities from Arlington Agricultural Research Station in Wisconsin, United States - UWRJ-L149-409B-1 | ecosystem: Environmental > Terrestrial > Plant litter >... | reverse complement strand
GGCCAACTACCTGCGCAGCCATTACTACTTCTGCGGCGGGTACCTGGCCGATCTGAATGAAGATGTAAAGTTTAAACCGGCTACGCTGGTATCGTACCTGAACGGGTCGCCTGTTGTGGCAGATTTTTCGGGCACGTTTTACATGAAAGAAACGCTTGGGCTGGGTGTAAACTACCGCACCAACAAACAGGTAGCGGGCATATTATCGGTAAATGCCAACAGTTTTAAAGTTGGGTACAGCTACCAGTTCGGCACATCATCAAATAACCTGGGCGGCTTTAACAATGCCACCCACGAGGTTAGCATCAGTTACCGTTGGGGGGCTGACCTGCAAAAGAAATTCCTGTAAAAGTCCTAAACCTGCTTTTATACTGTATAAACCGTTCTGATTTAATATTTCTAAACCTAATTAAATCAATCAATTAATTATGAGTAATCCAGATCTGTCGCAAATTAGCGCCCAGGTGAAAAACCTTGGGCTATTAATTGGTTTGCTAACCGGAACCAATTCCGATCCCGACATAAACCCGGCGTGGTTTACCGATCCCAAAGAGGGGTTGGAAGAAGGCTTTAACTGGCCAAACCTGCAACCTGTTATGGAATCGTTCCTTGGTGAACCGGATAAAAACCCTGCAGAAAACGCGGATGGGGAACTGTTTGCAGAAAACTGGTACCCTATAGAGGTCGAAAAGGAGGATGAGGACGGGAATGATGATGGCGAAACTGAAAAATCCGGTTTCTACATTGTTCAGAAAACCCGGGATGAACTTGCCCTTTTGGGCCTGGGCATGCATAAAACATTTGAATTGGATGGTGGTAAAACTACTATAGATCCTTTTGTTTTTGCGCCGGTGTTTCAAATGCCAGCTGAGGGCGAAACAGAACTCCCGCTGTTTGCGGCAGATATGAATGGCCCCTTCGAGATCGGCTTTAAGCTTAAATACGGCAGTATGGGTGCCCAGCACTTTCCTTATACGCAGATCATATTTGCAGCATCATTCAGGTTTGATACCGAGGATAAAAAGCCAAAACTAACCTTTGAAGCAACCAAAGCCGACGGCACGATACTAAAACTTTCCGAAGCTAACATTGATATTAAAGGCATCATCAACTCTGCGCTCGGCCTGGATAAAGTGGTTGATTTTTTAGAAAAGCAGATCATCCCCGGCAGCGATGCGGTTAAATTTACCTGGGCGCAGCTGTTTAACTGGCTGGGCTGGCTCACCACGGCGGCAAAACCTTTCGAGATTGGCGAGATCAAGATTCCCGATCTGCCCGGCACCAACACCCTTATCAGCTATGTTACTGATCTGTTGAAGACTGCCTATGAAAAATTCATGGGTACCAATAGTGTTATAAAGCTGCTTGCTTCTAAACTGCCCAAGGCAGAGGGCGACCCGGATAAGAAAGATAAGAAGCCGCAACCGGCGTGGGAAATATCTTTAATAATTCATCAGCCCAAGGCGGATGTTAAAGAATATAATTATGGTATAAACCTGCAGGCCACCAACATTGTTGTTAAAAGCTCCCCTAAAATAGTATTGCAGTTAGGCAGCTTAACCGGCGATAAATTAGATTGGATGAAATCTGCAGGTGGGGGCGAGATGCCTAAAACCAAAGGGGTAAACTTTTTTGTACTGCATAGGGATGAACAAAAGAATATCAAATTCTCCCCTCAGTTTGAAGTCATCAGTGTGGGGCTTGATATCAGCAAGGCAGATAAACAGCCATTATTTGATGTAAAGGGCTATACGCTTAAGGAAGCAAAACTGCGGGGCTATTTCTCCAGTCTGCAGAATAATAAATGGGGCGTTGCCGTTGCGCTTAATAACATAGCGTTGCCGCTGGGGCCAACTTCAAATGGCAGCGGCGTACCGCAAACCCTGCTGGCATCGGGCGATAAAAAAGCCGATGAAGGAAAAAAAGCCGACAAAAAACCGGCCGTAAACCCCGAGTTTTCGGTACTGGCCGCATATCAAAAGAACTTCTCCATGCAACTGTTTGATAAGAACGGTAAAGCGCAGGATATCGTAAGCATCCCACTGCAAAGGTCTTTCGGCCCTGTAGCGTTAAAGGATGTAGGCATCGGCTGGCAGGATAAAGAGCGGCTGTTGCTGTTCCAGCTTAATGGCGGGCTAAACTTAAACGCGCTGAAGCTCGATCTGGATAAGCTCACCGTAGGCGTACCCGTTAACACCCCCGGCGATAAAAGTAAATATAAGCTCAGCCTTGATGGTTTCGGCCTTGGCTTTAAAAGCGGCTCGGTAAGTATGGCGGGGGGCTTTGTTAAAACCGAAAGTGAAGATCCTGAAAACCCGGGGACGCAGTACAATGGCGCCGTAGCTATCCAGGCCGCCAAGTGGGGAATCACCGCAATGGGTTCTTTTGCATCTATAAAAGATCAGCCCTCGCTGTTTATTTTTGGTGTGCTGGATGCCATACTGGGCGGCCCGCCTGTATTTTTTGTAACCGCGCTTGCCGTAGGTTTTGGCTATAACCGTAAAATAGTAATGCCAGCTATTAACCAGGTGCAAAATTTCCCCTTTGTAAAAGCAGCTGTAAACCCTAAGCTGTTTAGCGATAAAAGCAATGATATACTAAAGCAGATCTCGGAGTTTGTTCCGCCCGATCTGGGGCAGTATTGGTTTGCGGCAGGTGTAAAGTTTACTTCGTTTGAATTGCTTAACTCATTTGCCCTGCTGGCAGTGCAATTTGGTAAAAAGTTTGAGGTTGATGTTTTAGGTTTAACCACCCTGCAGCTGCCTAAGCAATATGCCGATGTAAAGCTCAGCCCTTACGTAAACGCGCAGATGGCTATTAAAGCCACTTTTGAGCCCGAAGAAGGTATTTTAGCTGTGCAGGCGCAACTGAGCGATAACTCTTATGTGATCCATCCTGATTGTAAAATTACCGGCGGCTTTGCTTACTACTCGTGGTTTAACGGCCCGCACAGCGGCGATTTTGTAGTAACGCTGGGTGGGTATAATAAAAATTTTGATAAAGAGGCCTATCCGCATTATCCGGATGTGCCGCGCCTTGCTTTTAACTGGAATGTATCATCAAGCATAAAATTTAGTGGTGATGCATATTTTGCGCTCACGCCTTCATGTGTTATGGCAGGCGGCCGGTTAGATCTAACCTATCAGGAGGGCGATCTGCAGGCATGGTTTAAAGCCGTGGCCGATTTCCTTATCTCCTGGAAACCTTTCCACTACGATATAGCCATTGGTATCACCGTTGGGGTTTCGTACCGGGTGAATATAGCATTCATCCACAAAACAATTACGGTAGAGCTTGGCGTAAATGTACAAATGTGGGGGCCTAAATTTGGAGGCCAGGCCGAAGTGCGTTTATGGATCATCTCCTTCACCGTTGATTTTGGCACAGGTAAAACCAAGGTAGAGGGCGACCACATCAGTTGGACAGACTTTTACAACTACTTCCTTACCGGCGATGAGGCAAAACCAGAGGTGCCTGGCATGGGCGATGCCAACATTGGTAAAACCAGGGATATCATCAGCATTAATACCAGCGCTGGTTTAAAAGAAAAATACAGGGCGAAAGGTATTGAATACTGGATCGTTGATCCGGGTACGTTCGCTTTTAATACCGAATCGCTGTTCCCGGTAACCCAGATAATCTTTGTAAATGGCCCTGCTGCTATTGAGTGTAATGAATTTGGTGTAAAGCCATTGGGCAGTATCACCCTTGGTAAAAGCGATTCTGAATTTAAGGTCACGATTTCTAAGTATGAAGAGAAAAAAGAAGAATTTAGAGCACTAAATATAAAAGATTGGGTATTTGAGGCTGAGCCACAAAATGTGCCGTCGGCAATGTATGGCACCGTAGCGCCGGGTAAAGAAAACCCCGATGCCAAAATGGTAAGAAACATTACTAAAGGTATCACCTTTGCCGCCCCGCCTGCACCCAAGGTAACCGGCCCGGTGGAATTTGGTGCCGATGTTATTAAGTATTCGCACATTGATAAGAAGCAGTATCAACTTGATGCAAAAGCCGAACTATTGCTGATTGAGCTGGAGTCGAAAGGATCGCTCGATAAGATAAAGACAACTATTAACAGTACTGCAATAGCCAGGCGCGATGAAATATTTACAGCGCTTACAGACCTCGGTTCCCTGGCTGTTACAAACAATAGTTTAAAAGCCACAGCACTGGAACCGGAAAATAATTACCAGGGCTCGCCAATGCTGGCAAATGCCACCGCCAAACCACAGGCCTTAGTTGCGGGTGCAAAAGTAGCCGAAACTAAACGCACCCATCTGCGCCGTAATGCGGTACTTACTCCGGGGCACCAGTTAAAAACAACTATCATAAAATACCGCTTCAGTAATTCTAAACCCGGCGGTGTGGTGTTAAGGGGAGGCGTTTACAATACATCCATAACCAAGCGCATGCACTTAAAATCGCACGTGATAGGTGACGATATTAACACCTTTACCCTGAACCCGGGCATGCTGCAGGTATGGGAGCTGGATAGCGCCACACACGGCGACCTGTTAAAGCATAACGGATCGATGCCGGTGCGGTTGATATTGTTGGATGAGAACTTGCGCGTATTATTTGATGCTGTGTTAGAGCAATCCGGCGAAAACGCTGTAACCATACCGGCCAATGCCACGCAAATGTGCCTGCAGGCAATGGATCCGTTTAAAACCGGCACATGGCTGTCCGGCTGGCACGAACAAACAGACCTGCCGTTAATCAATCCAAAATACCTGGTAGGCAGAGGGTGTTTAATACGCCCTAAAAATTCTCAGCGTGTTGGTTATAACCAGTATTCGCTGGATACCGGCCTTGTTAACGGGCGTAACCTGGTGCAAAATAATACCAAAGCGGCTTCCGGCGGCCTTGACGGCTGGATAGAAACTCGCTTTTTTGCCGGCATAAAACAAGTATTTGTTTTGGCTAAACCCGATAAGCTTGTCGAAAACGCTGCCTTTAACCTGGAAGTGCGCCTGATTTACACCGACACCAACGGGCGCAAGCAAGGTGTTGACCTTACCCCGCACAAAACCGGGGCAAACGGTAACGAACTATGGGCAAGCTTTGCCGTGCCCGAAGTTGTACCGGCAGGCAGCCACTTTAGTATTTGGGCAGCAACAGAAGCCGGACCAACAAGCCTTGCAGGTGTGGCGGGTACCAATGCCCTTTTACACGACTGGACGGAAGCCCTGAGCAGCCAGCTGCGGAATAACGACACCAGTATGGATGCCCTTAGCGCAAAACACGGCACTTCACTTAGTCTTAAAAACGCATTAAACTTTTAAAACAATGAGTAAGCTAAATTCACTAAATGTTGGCGAAATGCGGTTTCTGGATAACAGCATACCACAGCTTGCAGCAGGTACTTATAAAATTAACATAGATCAGTCGATTACCGAGAAGTCTCATAAAATTGATAATAAATATTCGGCAAGCAGGCAGTTCATCGTGCAGTCGCCAAGGTTTAGTTTGCCGTCGCTTAGCGTACAGGCAGAATTTCCTACGGTTGGCAGCGATACCGATTTTCATCTCAGTTTGCCATACGTGGTGTTTAACGATGAACATTTGCCGTGGTGCCGTACAATCAGCAGTACAACGGGCCGTGCCCCCTGGCTTGCGCTGATGGTGTTTAAGGCAGATGAGATTATTTATACCGCACCACCGGTTGGCGATAACAGTGCGGCAAGCCCAACAAGGTCAACTATAAGGGATATAGATGAAGTTATTACTCCCGATGAAGGTATTGCCGGTCCTGATATAGAATTAGATTCGATAGAAAAAGGATCTAAAGAAGCTTTGCGGCCCAATACCATTGATATATTGGTAAGTACTTTTAAAACGCTTGCACCTACGCTGGCTGAGTTAGAGTACCTGGCCCATGTACGCAAAATAAATAACGGCGGCGAAGCTACCGATGACCAGGCGGGCGAACAGGGATATTCTACGCTACTTGCCAACCGCCTTGCCGACCCCGCTACGCCGGCGCCATACATAGCACACGTGGTTTCTTTAGAAGGTTGGGCCGATTATTTACCGGGCAGCACAACAGAACACCCCACAAATGAAAAAATGAGGCTTGTAAGCCTGTACAGCTGGAATTTTAATAACAAGGAGGGCGTAAGCTTTAGCACACTTATTGAAACCATGGATGTCAACGGCTTAAAATTGCCCTTTAGTCCACCCGCAAAATGGGGAAATGATGAACTGGCCTATACCGAAGCGCAAAAAGCGACAAAACACAAATACAATGATGGCTATATCGCGTTAAACTATACCACCCGCCTTGGCGAGGATACTTTTGCCTGGTATCGCGGGCCGTTTACACCGGCTGTACCGGTTGTTATTAAAAACGTAGTGCCGGCAAGTGAAGATGGCATAACATCCAACCTGATCAGTTCGGCCGACGAAGCCATTATATACGATGAAAAAAGCGGCATTTTCGATCAAAGCTACGCCGCCGCCTGGGAACTTGGCCGCATGTTAACCCTTGCTAACCGCCCGGCGGCACTGGCCATATGGCAGTGGAAAAAGCAGGGGCTGCAAAAAGTGCAAACGCTTAATGTAATCGTATCAGATCTCCGCAAGAAACAGCAGGCGCTTACCGGCCCCGAAACAGGGTTGCCATTAAATGCTTTGCTTGATGGCCTAAACTGGCAGCAGGTTACCGATGACCTGATGGATGATCAGGCAGGTAAATACATATTTATGAACTACCTGGGGCGTGCGCTGGGCAAGCATATTCTGGGTACAGATGCGGCTGATAACGAGCCGGTAATAACCGTATTAGATCCATCGGGCTTAAAACAGCATTATGAAGAGATGCCGGGCTTAATCCCAGAGGATGTACTGTACGCCGCGCTGGAAGAAGGGATAGACCCGCACATGCTCATCGCCGATAAACTCAACAGCACCCCGCAGGGCAACTAACCATACCAATAATTATAAGCCAATTACCTTAACAAACCATACCATGAGTAAGGAACCAAATATAACACAGCTAAAAGATCTTCTGCAGCACAACAGTGCGCAGCAGTTAGTACAAAACGTAGCTGCATCAAGCCCGGCCGTAGATGATTGGCTGGCGAGGTTAATTTTACTGGGCGATATACCTTTTCAAAACCTTATAGGCGATACCCGCCTGTTGCCGCAAAATTCGCTGCGCTTCTTTTATATCGACCCAACCTGGTTGTACGCGTTAATTGATGGTGCCTTAAGCATTGGTAACAGCACATCGCTGGATGTTGTGTTTACCGGCATCCTGGCAGATACCATAAGAGATAAGGCATCTGTTACTGCGGAGAAAATGCGGGCAAAGTTGCTTAAACTGGATAAATATCTCCCCGAAGGTATTGGGCAAAAGCAGCATAAACTTACCTCGGGTTTGTTGCTGCGGTCAAGCCTGGTGCAGGCCTTTCCGGCGTTAAAAATTGTGCCGGTTTACGCCCCGGATGAAATTGTTAGCCCGGTACCGCTGCGCTATGAAGCCATCGGCGACGATCTGTTGCTGGTTATTTTCCCCGCTGTGCCAGTATCCATAAAAATTCAGCAACCACCGCAAGGCCTGCAGTTTGGCCCGTCGGAAAAACCCGGCACTAAATTTTACCAGGCCTGGTTACGCCATATAGCCGGCGATAAAACCGGTCAGCAGATAAAGGATGGGGATAATTTTGTATCGGCAGATCTTGGCAACGATGCTAAACTTTTCAGGGCGGGGGGCAACCATGTTTTAAACATAGCTGCATTAAAAACCACTATAAAAGATGCGCTAAAAAATGCAGGTGCATTACCGGCAGAACACGATACCATCAGTTCATCGGAATTTGTAATGCAGCTACTCAACACGCCGTACGAGGCAAAATATATTAACCCAACAAAAACGGTCTGATCATCATGAACAATAAATCAACATGGGCCGGCCCCCGGCTGTTAATACCTATTGCAGTAGATGCTTTAGTTGTTACCCGTAAAGATAATGCAACAGCATTTTCGGTACAATCGCTTAATATAAAAGAGTACGAAAAGTTTGGCAAAATAAACCCTCAGCCGGTCGGTTCGCTGGATTTTAAACCAAAGGTGGGGGTGCATCTTAACTGGGCATTACCCGATGGCATGACTAAGGGTATTGTTGATAAGGATGGCCGGGTAAATTACCCTTACGTGCCCAACCGCTGGCTGGTAACCCGTTTTTGTGCGGCAGACGAAACGCTGCGCGAAGCCTGGGTGGTAGAAAGCGATTTTTTAAGTACAACGCCGGTTAACAAAGACCCGGAAACGCCATACTTAAACAGCGAAGCCAAAGTGAGGTACATTGGCAAGTGGGAGAACCTGAAAAACTGGAAAGAAACCCGCAGTGAGGAGCAGCCATTTCTTTCGGCAATAACCAACTCCGACCCGCTTTTTTCTGTGTATGCGGGTAACAACTCTTACGTATTCAGCTTTATTGACCCATTGGCCGATAACAATAAGCTCAACCTGAGTTACATGGTAACGGGCTGGTTCTCCAATGAAAAGTACGATATCCTCTACAATAAACTGGAAGGCGGCGGCTGGAAGGGAGAGCAGGGCTGGATAGAAACCATGAACAGATTGCAATGGTCGGTAGGGGGCCAGCGGGCGGGCGACCACCAGGACCTGGATAACGCCATAGCAGCAGGTAAAAAATGGCTGGCAGATAATCATATCACTCCATCTACAGATGATGAAGGTACGTATTGCGCGCAAACGCTTTGCCACGGTTTGGTATTTGATGTGGTATGGCCGGGTATTTTAGTTGAACCGCCATCTAACGTGCCCAAGTACGACCCTGAAGCTAAAACGGTATCGTACATTTCTGCCGCTAATGCAGCAACCGACTGCCTATCGGCATTTATGCAGTGGAAACTGAACTACAACAAACAAACTACCGATAAGCCCGATAAGGATGACAGGCAGGTAGAAATATTGCTGGAGGCCTTTAGCCACAGCATGCTGCAGCAGCCGGGCGGCGTGTTTGATACCCCCGAACTGATGAACGCCATCCGCGAGGATTGGTTTGGCCGCATGCCCGGCGGAATTATATGGGTTGCCCAGGCCCCGTTAAAAGAAGGTGAACTAAAGCCTACAGATAACGGCAGCAGCAGTTTGGCACCGCTTCCGCCAAATTTAGCGGCAGAGCTGGCTGCCTTAAACATATTACAACGTAAATATGATGCAGGCAGCCGTAAAATGCTCACCCTGCAAAAGCAACTCTATGCCGACTGGTTAAAACTGAACATTTTTAAGAAAAACGTTAGCGGCGAAGAAAACCTGGGCATCACCCTTAAAACATTGCAGGATGCGCTGGATGCCTCTTTTACAGCGGTAACCGGTTTGCAAAGCCAGTTGCCTAAGGATAAAAATATTATTGATACAACGGCCGAAGCGCTAACGGCCAAGCTGAAAACTGCGGGCAAATTTATACTTTCAGATGAGCCCGCAAATGACTTTCATAAACCCGGCGACCCTGTAGTTTTAGTGAACAACGCAGGCCGCAGTTTCAGGCATGGTGAAGATACCGTTTACAGCGAGTATAGCGATTTTCTGTTCGTGCGTTTCAGCGGCCAGTTTATCAGCAGTATTGAGGTGAAACCAAAAGAGGGTGCCCCGGTACTTATTACTGCAGACAAAATTTGTCTGCCGTTAGAAGGAGCCGATGGCTTACCCATTGAGATCCCTGCTTTGCTGGCAGAAGCTTACATGCTTGATACTAACTATGCAAGCGTTATAGCCAAAAAAGCTAACCTGCCGGATACCGAGGTTGATAAGATAAAAAAACAGCAGACATTGATATGGAACACAGAGATTGATACTGCTGTAGATAAAAGAACCACAGAAGAGATCTCGGGCTTTAACCCGGAGGATAAACTGTTTCATGTGCCATCGAAAGTTGCCGTGTGGAAATGGGTGCAGCCATGGAGCCCGCTTTACCTGGAGTGGCAGGTGGGTTATGTAATGGAGACGGATCCCTTATTAAAGAAGTGGGACTTTGATGGCGTTGATTATAACTGGGCGGGTGGTGCCATCCCCGAGCCGGGCGTGTCAGATCCGCGCTTTTCCGGTCGCTCTTTATTAACGCCAAAAGAAGCGGTAACCCTGCAGGCGCGCCTGCGCGATTTTATTAATGATTTTCATGGAAATATCCCGCCGGATTTTGTTCCGCTTAAAGATGTGCTTACAGGTATTGGCACCTGGGATGTGCTTTCGCAAACGCTTACCGGTTTTTCGCAGCAGTTTTTAAACTGGGATATAGAGCAGTTTGGCTACACCCCGCAGGATAGCTACGCCGAAGCCGTTGGCGATGCTGCGCAGGGGATGGTTGTTGTAAAGAGCGCTAAAGCGTTTTACCCGGTAAGGGCTGGTTTTATACACATCCGCAAATTACGGGTGGTTGATGATTTTGGCCAGGTGTACAACCTAACCCCGGGGAACGATGGTAGCAGCATGGCGCCTTTTCGCCCTGTACCGGGCATTGGTACCCGGCCGGGCACTTACAAACTCAACAGCAAGCTGCCGCCATATTTTCAGTTACCGCCAAGGGTGGTGCAGGGGGCAAGGCTCAACTTTAATTTTGTATCGGCCATAAATGATGGTGTAATAAGCGGCCAATCGGTTGATAGCGGGCCGGTAGCTGGCTGGGTATTGCCCAATCACCTTAATAAAAGTGTTATGGTGTATAACAATGAAGGGGTATTTTTAGGTGAGGTTATGCTGATGGGTGCAACAGGCTCGCCCCATGCGCAATGGATGCCCGCACCTTTTGATGGCTGCGCGGCAGATAAGATCAGCAACCTGCATTTAAAAGGTTTTGTAAACGGGCTGCTGCATTGTGCTGATAGCGGTAACGCGCTTAAAAATTTCCTTACCGTGGTGGACGAAACGCTCTGGTCCGTAGACCCAATGGGCGAACGTAATAACCAAAGCCTGTCCATTTTGGTGGGGCGGCCAATAGCCGTTGTGCGTGCGGCCGTAAACCTTGAACTGTATGGCGAGCCAAGCCAAAACCTCTCCTGGGACGAAACCGGTAAAAAGAACACCGGAGGTATCGAGAACTATCAGTTCCCGGTGCAAATTGGCAATATCGAGCTGAACCAGGATGGGGTAATGGGTTATTTTGCCCATGATGATTACTCGCAGTTTAATTCCGTGCATAAAGGGATTGTTAAGGCGCCGTCTAACCCGCCATATGTGGTTAATACCTACACCCAGCTTAAACCTAATGCCGATGCTGTTTATATCACACTGCTGTTAGATCCGCGCGGCGATATCCACACCAGCAGCGGAATACTGCCCATAGTAAAAACCACATTGCCGGAATTATACATAGGTAAGGTTTTAGATGATATGCTGATAGAGTTTAAAACAGGCCCGCTATTGGTTGATAAAAAACAATGGTGGCTGCCATTACCTGCCGGCGTGGGGCAAAAATGGTCGTGGTTGCAGCCGCAGCAGGTGGGCGATGAAGTGAGTTGGGAAGAGATTACCGACCTGGTAAGCGCCAAACCGTTTGCGCAATTGTCTGATAGTCCGCATACCATAGTAGAGGGCCGCCTAAAATTGACCGGTGTACTTGGCGATCAGCTGATAATTTTATTCTTCGAGGTACTTGGCGGCAAACCCGCAAGTGAGATCCCCGAGGGTACAACTGTAAAACTAACCTGGGCATCACAAGGGGCAGAAACTGCGCAGCTTACTATTGGTAACAGATCGCCCGAAGTTGTGGACCTCAACGAAACCGGCTTCACTTACGTGGTTACCAAAAAGCAGGAAGTAAAACTAACCATAAAAGGCAAGGATAAAGGCCAGGGTAAGCCCCGCGAAACCAAGGAACTGGTACTGAAATTTCAATGATTTCCATCAAAATAAAACCTGTTAATAACCTTAAACTAAAATGAGTACAAATTTAACCACAGCCTCCTCCTCCGGCCCGTTTGAGGAGAGCGTTTATCCCTTAACGGTAAATGTAATACCCGAGGTAAAAGGGCAATTATCTATCACTGCTTTTACATTTACGGTAAAAAATGCTGGTGATGAAGTTAAACTGAGCAAAATTAAACTTGCATTGCCGGCAAGCGACACCGATAGCATCACAAATGTGGTTTTACCGGAGTGTGTGGGCGATATTTTACCTGTAGCCGGGCAAACCGCTATCTGGAATATTGAACAATCGACAATAACAGATGGTGAATTTACTGCTAACCCACATGTAACAGGTACGCTTGTTCCGTTTGATAAAGACAAGAGCTTTAGCTTTACATTAAACAACGTTGCGCTAAGTACAATAGAAGGGCAGGCACAGGTATCTGTAACACTGGTATTAGAGAGCGGTGAAGAGGTGAAAAAAGAAATCACTATTACAAAAGCGCTGGATAAAGGCGTATGGGCTACATTGGTTGCCGAACCAACAAGCATACCGCCCCGTACAAAGTGTAAACTAACCTGGAACGGATCGGGCGTTAATAAGTTTGTGTTAACTTCTTCTACAGGCTTCAGGGTAGAATCAGATCATCCGGATAGTGATGTAGAGCTGCCTTTAAAAGATACAACCTACACGCTTGATGCTTATGGTGTGAACATCCGTTTACAAACGCAGGTTGTGGTAATTGTGCAAAACCCCTTGCTAACCCAATTTACCGTAACCCCTGCGGTGATAGACGCCGGCGCCATGGTAGAACTGGCCTGGAAAACAGAGTATGCCAATGCCGTAAGGCTTAACTGTACTGATAAAACACTTATTCCGCATGATACCAAAGTTTCGGCACCTTTTGAAAATTATCTGATTGGCCCTGTTACCAAGCCCGTGCAATTAACCATAACAGTTTTGGCAGGTGCTCTTGAAGGTAACACCCTGCATAGTCATATCGCTATTAATCCACCTGAGATAAAAGCGTTTAATATTACAGCCTTGCCATTAGAATATAACAAGGAATGCACCTTTAAGCTGGATTGGGATTTGAAAAATGCAGGCGATTTTGAAATAACAGAAGATAACGGGCATACGCAGCCTACCAAATTGCATATCCCTTCTCACGCCAAGGAATTTTTTGTGAAACCGGTTTATCCTAAAACGATATACACTATTAAAGCAACCGAAATTAAAGCGATAACTAATTAAAAACTATAGGAATGGAACCCAAAAAAGAAGGCGTTACAGCATCTGGTACTGCTGAAGCTATAATTGTAATTAATAATTTACCCATTGGCAGTATAATGCCATTTGCCGGCAATGATGATAGTGTTACTGCTTTAAACGCAAAAGGATGGCTGCTTTGTAACGGCGATGAGTTGAAAGTAGAAGATTATAAAGATCTGTACAGCGTTATTGGCAATGCAGCAGGTGGGAGCGCATCTCACTTTTTTTTACCCGATATGAGGGGCATGTTTTTAAGAGGTACCGATGGCACAGCCGGACATGACCCGGATGCTGCTGCAAGAACGGCCCAGCGGGCTAACGGCAACGAAGGTAATAAGGTTTTAACCCGCCAGGGCGATGATATAAAAAGCCACGTACACCCAATATTAAAAAAGGCAAAAGATTTTGCTGTTTACAAAACGAACGACCAGGGCGGTCATCACTTTCCACGGGTGGAACTTTCTACCGGGCAAACAGAACAGGCAGGTGGCAATGAAAGCCGGCCTAAAAACGTAAATGTTAACTATATAATTTTTGCCAAAGCCCCGGTACACGCCTAAGCCTAACCTTTTTGTAACAAACTAATAATTAAAACTATATTATGGAAGATAACGCAATAAAAGCGGTAACCGCTGAGGTTACCGCCGTTATAAACAACTTGCCCATTGGTACTGTAATGCCTTATATGGGTGTAAGCGAAACGCTCCCGGGGCTAAGGAACCAGGGCTGGCTGCTCTGCGATGGAAAAGACTACGAAACCAACCGCGAAGCGGAACTGTTTAGCGCAATTAAATTTTCTTGCGGGGGCAGCGGCAGCACGTTTCATGTGCCCGATCTGCGCGGCATGTTTTTAAGAGGGGTAAACGGAGATGGTAACGCCGACCCGGATGCTGGCGGCAGGACCGAGCAAAGAGCCGGCGGGCATACAGGTAATAATGTGGGCTCTAAGCAGGGGCATGCCTTTGCAAGGCACTCACATAAAATTCATGAATGGAACACCAGCAGTTTCAAAATAACGCACCATAATGATAACTGGCACCCGCCTTGTGAAATTAAACACCTGCCATCTGAAGAAGTTGGCGGTAACGAAACCCGGCCGGTAAACGTGTATGTTTATTACATAATTTTTGCCGGCTTGCCTAAGTAAGAATACATTAAGCATTAAGTTTAACCCAATTGCCTATAAGCCCTGCTCCGAAAAAGAGCAGGGCTTTTTTGTTTTCGGTCGTAACCAATCGTCAATTACTTCGTCAATAATCGATATATCGTGGTTTTTGGTTGCTTGATTATTATTTAAGTTACTGTTTTTCAGCTATTTAATTCAATGGCCCGCATTTGGTATTAGTGTTTGCATATTAATAGTAAGCATTAATATATAATCAACGTGCCGTTATGAAAAACTTACCTATATGCCTCACTATCCATTGCTTATATAGCAACTGCAAGGCAAATAATAAGAATTTTCATATCTGTGTCATAAATACACTAACAATCAAAATAACTGTAAACTTGGTTGACTAATATAGTCAACTAAGTTTACCTTTGCATTAACATTTACAAAGTCATGAAAACTGCCAGCCTTACTCAAGCAAACATTAACCCAACCGGTACCAATCTGCCAGCTACTGCCGGCAGGTATCCGCAGATGCTTAAAGCATCTGCAAACTATGCCTTAGCGGCTTTGGGCGAGGGTATTAAATCGAGCTTACAGGGGTTAGATATCAACGTAGAGTTTATGACTTTAACCGTACGCAGCATTGCCCAAACATCTGGCAAGAGCGTAAAAAAAATAATTGCAAAATATAGCGCCGCCGGCCGCAACCTTACCGAAAAGCGCTTTCAATATAACAACAATACTACCTTATCGCATTCATAATTCAAGCACTCAAATGAAAACTATTTACACATCACTTTATAAAAGCATTATCTTACTACTGCTTGCCGTAACTTCGGTTACTGCATTGCATGCTCAAAGCACAGTAGTAAGGGGTACGGTTACCGATGCCAAAACGCATCAAACCATGCCTTACGTAACTGTGGCTTTCGCCAACAGTTCAATAGGAGCAAGCACCAGCACACAAGGTAAATACAGCATAAGCACTACCGGCAACTACACCCAGATAAGGGTAACATTTATAGGTTACAAAACTGCTGTACGTAACGTTGAAGCTGGTAAAGAGCAGGAAATAAACATTGCTTTGGTAGAAGATAACCACACATTGAACGAGGTTGTTGTAAAATCGGGCAAAAAGAAAAAATATACCAATAAGGATAACCCGGCTGTAGAGCTTATCCGCCAGGTAATTGCGCACAAAAAACAAAACGTTTTAGAGAATTACAATTTTGCCGAGTATAAACAGTACGAACGCATGATCTTCTCGCTGAGTAACCTGAGCGACAAATTCAAAAACAAACGCATCTTTAAAAACTACCAGTTTATGTTTAAAGAGCAGGATTCTACCGCTATTGGTGGTAAAACCCTGTTGCCTTTATACTTGGAAGAGAAATTATCTGATAACTATTTCCGCAAGGCGCCTTACGCTAAAAAGCAAATAATATCTGCCAACAAACAGGTTAAATACGATGAAAGCTTTGTAGATAACCAGGGTTTAACCACTTACTTTAACCGTATGTATCAGGATATCAATATCTATGATAACAACGTAAGCTTATTAAGTAACCAGTTGCTAAGCCCAATTGCAGACCACTCCCCGGATTATTACAAATTCTTTATTACCGATACGCTTAAGGATCAGCAACCGAACCTTATCGAGCTGAGCTTTACACCGCGCAACACCAACGGCCTTCTGTTCGAGGGTAAAATATATATCACTATGGATGGCAACTATGCCGTTCAGAACGCGCAGTTAAACGTTAACAAAAACATCAACCTTAACTTTGTAAGGCAGATGCAGGCCACCCTTGCTTTTGATAAAAATGCAGATGGCCGCTACCACTTAAGCCAAAGCGACCTTAAGATTGAGTTTGCTATTAACAAAAACAAAGGCGGCGGTGTATATGGCGAGCGTTTGGTAACCATCAATAACTTTGTGGTTAACTCGCCCCGTACCGATGATACTTATAAAGGTGCTGCACAGGTGTTTGCCACCAACTCGGCTGATAAAGATGATGCCTACTGGCTGATGAGCCGCCCGGATACACTGGACGCTGCTGCTGCCAGTGTTTACAAGAATATTGATAGCCTGCAAACCATCCCATCGTTTAAGCGCACCATGGATATAGCCACGCTGGTATTAGCGGGTTATAAAAATTATGGCAAGTTTGAGGTTGGTCCGGCTAATACCTTCTACAGCTTTAACCCGGTAGAAGGTTTCCGAGGGCGTATAGGCGGCCGTTCTACACCGCTGTTAAGCAAACGTTACTATTTTGAAACGTACGCAGCTTACGGTACTAAGGACGAGAAGTTTAAATATTTCTTAAGCAGCACTTACTCGCTTAACAATAAGTCTATCTATTCTTTCCCGCAGAATTATGTAAGGGCAAGCTTTCAGCACGATACCAAAATTCCGGGTCAGGAATTACAATTTGTGCAGGAGAGTAACTTCCTGTTAAGCTTTAAACGCGGCGAAAATGATATCTGGTTATACAACGATATCTTCCGTTTAGATTATGTGCACGAGTTTAGCAACCACTTATCCTACTCATTAGGCTTTAAAAAATGGAACCAGAGCCCTGCAGGTGCGCTGCAATTCCAAAACCTGTTGCCAAATGGTAATTTAAATGATGTTGGCCTTATCCGCACATCAGAATTATCCGCGCAGATCCGATGGGCACCGCACGAAAAATTTTACCAGGGTAAACTATACCGCACACCAATACCTGACAGGTACCCCATTTTTACGCTGAACTATGCGCAAGGTGTAAAGGGTTTATTAGGCGGCGAGTACAATTACCAAAATTTAACGGGTAACATCACTAAGCGTTTTTATTTATCGCAATTGGGCTTTACCGATGTTAGTACAGAAGGTGGTTATTTATTTGGCCAGGTGCCGTTCCCGTTGATGGATATTCACCATGCTAACCAAACTTACGCGTTCCAGTTATACTCGTATAACTTAATGAACTTCCAGGAGTTTGTGAGCGATCATTACGCCAGCATAGCTATAGACCATAACTTTAACGGCTTTTTGTTTAACCGTGTGCCTTTGTTGAAAAGGTTAAAGCTGCGCGAGATCATCGACTTTAAAGCCCTGTGGGGTGGTGTAAGAAGCGAGAACGACCCATCTAACAACGCTAACCTGTTACGTTTCCCTTCGGGAGCTGCAGGCGGTACTTATTCATTAGGTTCAACACCTTATATGGAGGGGAGTATTGGTGTAGGTAACATCTTTAAAATATTACGTTTAGACCTGGTTAGGCGTTTCACTTACCTGGATCATCCGGGCGCACCCGAATACGGCATTCGCTTCTTTGTTAAGTTCGATTTTTAATTTGTAAATTCGTAAACCTGGTTGACCTTAAACTGTTAAGATTATTAAGATGGCTGATAATTGCAATGTAATTGAGGATTCTAAAAGGATAACCTGCAAACTGGTATACCTGCTTAAACGGTCGATAGACGAGTGGAGCATGAAAAAGCTCTGCCGTATGGATAACCCCGAGTTTAACAATGCGCACATTCCGTTCTTTATGAGCATTGGCACTACCGGTATTACCAATAATGCGCTTGCTGCTAAAATGAGCGTAAGCAAGCAGGCTACAAGCAAAATTGTAAAAGAGCTGGAAGCTACCGGCATGGTACGGAACGAAAAGAGCAAAGATGATGCCCGTGCCGTAATGCTGTACCTAACACCCAAAGGCGAAAAGTTTTATGCCCATCTTAAAAGCCAGGTAGAGAATTTAGAGAACGAGTACAAAAAAGTAGTAGGCGTAAAAAATTATGAAGCGGCCATAGATGTAATGCTGAAACTGGTGAAGTTTCATGAAGATTACAATTGCGTGGGTACAGAAAATTAACCACATCAATATATAAATTGCAAAGGCCGCAGGGATTTTATTCTATGCGGCTTTTGTGTTAATAGTCGATTAGTTTTATAATTGTATTTCAATTCTGCTTATGGATTTTACCCCCATTCTTAATAACGTTGCACGGCATGTTGCTCTTGATGAAGAGGAAACCAGTTACTTTACATCTTTACTGCATTACAAAAAGGTAAAGCGCAAACAATATTTGCTGGAGCAGGGCGATATAAACACCCGCCTAACCTTTGTAATAAGCGGTTGCCTGCGCAGTTACGCGGTTGATAAAAATGGCGGCGAACACGTGCTGCAATTTGCCCCTCCCGGCTGGTGGATAGTAGATATGCGCAGCCTGTTACAGCACGAGCCCGCCCGATTAAACATTGATGCTATAGAAGAAAGCGAGATCTTTTACATCATGAAACCCGATATGGATGCCTTGCAGTTAAAAGTGCCCAAGTTTGAACGCTTTGGCCGTATCCTGGCAGAGAAAGCTATGGCCACCTACCAGCACAGGCAAATAGATAACGTAACGCTATCGGCCATGGAGCGCTACACCAATTTTTGCCAGCTTTACCCTTCGCTGATTCGTACGCTGCCGCAAAAGCAGGTAGCATCTTATATAGGTGTAACGCCGGAATTTTTGAGCAAGATGCTGAACACGGTGGTGATAAAGTAATTCCTCTTGTCATTTCGAGGGAAGCGTGGCGACGAGGAACTATATCTTGAGCGGAGTGAAAAATCTTGTTCATAAGACAGGCGGCGAACTTTGCATAAAGCACTTTGCACCATGAACAGGATTTTTCGCTATCGCTCAAGAGATAGTTCTCCTTGTACATCTTCGAAATGACAGTACGGGACATTATGAATTAAAGATTCTTTCTTAACACACATTAACATTACCTCTTAATCTACATTATTAATTCTGAAGCTATTAGGGCCTATTTTTGTTATAGAGGATAAGTAACATGAAAAAGAAGATCCAGCATATATTATTTGGCCGCGAAAAACAGATCACTAAAGAAGAAACCGTTAGGCAGCCGCTGCCGCATATAGATTTCAGGTTCGCAAATCCGTTCATAGTTTTGCATCATCTAACACCCAAAGATATTGCGGCGGGGCAGCAGCTTCGGATCCATCCGCATCCGCACCGTGGGTTTTCGCCGGTTACTTTTATGCTGCAGGGCGAGGGTTACCACAAAGACAGCGCAGGCCATAACGAAACCATCAAGGCAGGCGATGCGCAATGGATGTTTGCAGGTAAAGGGATCGTGCACAGCGAAGGCCCAAGTGAGAACCTATTAAAAACAGGTGGTGTGCAAGAACTGATCCAGCTTTGGATCAACGTACCGAAGGCTAATAAATTTGATGAACCCTTTTATCAATCGGCCACAAAAGCGCAGCAGCCCCAGGTATTACAGCAGGAAGGAGTGAACCTCCGTTTGGCAAGCGGTACATACGATGGTAAAAAAGGTCCGTTAACGAGCCATACCCCGGTAATTACGGTAATTGGCGAGGTTGATAAAGGCCGCACGCTACAGATGCCTGCCACACCTGGTTACTGGACGCTCTTATATATTGCCAAAGGCCGTGTTTGCATTAACCAGGAATCGGTTGCGCAATATAACCTCATCGTTTTTGAAAGGGATAACGAAGAGATCATCCTCACAGCCGAAGAAGATACCCAGATACTGTTCCTGTCTGCCGAACCTATCGAAGAACCGGTTGCTGCCAAAGACAACTTTGTAATGAACACAGCCGAAGAAATTAACCAGGCTATGGCCGATTACAAAGCAGGCTTATTTGGCCTCCTGGAGTTTTAAATTGCCTTTTTTAATATCGGCGATATCAATCTCCTGCAGCATTTCATCATAACTAAAGCATTTTTTAAAGGATAGGCCAACGTTATAGGCAATGGCAACCCTTATCGCTTTTAAGCCCGAAATTCCCTGCAGGTCTTCAATTTCCAGCATCTCTACCTTTCCCAGCATCTGTTTAGATTGCAGGAAACGGATATACCCCATGTATTCCTGCTCTTCATCGTGGTTGGTGTATACAATGGTAAGTTTACCAATAGCTGTTATCCGTTCGGTAGTACCTTTTATAAAGGCTTTATCAATCCGTTTTTTTACTATTTCAAAGCGGGCGTTGTATGTACCGTCTACATCAAAACGTTTTTCATCCATCCTGAAACGGATAGAGAGCGGCGTACTGAATGCCAAAATCAGAGAGGTAACTTCCAGCGGGTAGGGCAGCGTATCTTTAGTAAAATGATGCTCCAGTTCCATTTCGCATAAAACCTGCAGCTGCCATAAACGCAGGTTGTAAACCTGGTCTAAACTAAACTCGCGGGTTGGGGCAATTTCGGCTCCTATGTACAGATTATGTTCAACGCCATCAGTTTTAAAACGCTCGTAATAATGCGGATAACTTTTTTGCGCCGAAACCTGCCAGCTATCCAGCATGTCGGCCATGCGCTTGTTTATCAGCGTAACGGTGGTTTCATATTTGCGGCGGTTAGCATGAAAATCGCCTGTTTTTTCAAGCTGTTTTAAGTAATTTGCCAAGGCTCCTGATTCGATATGGTCGGTATCTATCGCCTGCTTCAGCATCGGGTGGATGTGTTTTTCCACGTAATGCATCACCTGCTGTTCGGTATCTGCCTTTAGGGTTTCCTGCAAGTCAATGGCAAACTGTTCAAGCTTGTAGATCTTTTTTTGCAGGCGTACATTCTCCGTCTTAGGCTGCAGTTTACCTACCAGCGGAATAAGCGCTTTTAGCTGTTCCTGCAGATCTAATTGCAAACTGAGATTGCGCGTATCTGATGATCCCTTAATATCTATCTGCCCGTAAAGCGGGTACACATCATTAAACGTAATCTGCTTTAAAACATATTCTTTTTTAGCATTGTGGTGCTGTATATATTTAAGCGCCTCGCGTTTAAACTTCCAGTAAACGCTTGGGTGGATTGAGGTGTATTCATCCTGTATCAGCGCCTGTATCTGGTTCTGCAGCTCGGTAAACTTCCGCTCAATAGTATCAGTTATAAACGGCATCACCACATCCAGCTGGTTGGCATTGATGCTGTTTAGCTCGCCTTTTCTGCTGGATACAAGTTCCAGTACACCTAAAAAGTTATCGTTTTTAATTACAGGTGCTAAAATAAAACTGTTGATGTTTTGCTCCTTAAAACGTTTAGCTAAAATACTCTGCGGGTTAATTTGCAGATATTTTGATACATCAGATACCGCAAAGTAAATTTGATCGGTAACAACGTTAGCAACCGAATTAGAGCAAATGTTCTCATTGCAAAACTCTTCCTGCATCTCATCGGGCAATAAAAAGCTGGTGAGCTGCTGGGAAAAGGTAGGCAATACAAATTTTTTCTCGTCGGGGTTATATGATACAAAACCAATACGCAGATCGGGCACTTTATAGATAGAGCGGAATACATTCTCTATCTCATCGTGCATATTTACGTTAGATGAATCTCTGGTAAGCAAGGTGCCTTTAAGGGATGATACCGCGTTTTCTACTGTAGCATCAAAAAGGCTCATAATGCCAAAGCCTTTTAAGATCCAGCTGCCCGGAGGGAACTTTTCTTTCCAAAGATCGTAATTGTTATAATTATCTCTTAACAGGTCAATATCGTCGGCAGTTAAGGTAACGGCGTTCTCAGTAGGTACCAGTTCTAAAAAGTCGGCATTATATAAAATGCGGTAATGCTTTACAATGCCATTAGCCGACGGGATATCGTAAAACAGCGGTTTAGAGAAATTAAAATGGCTGCCATAAAACTCATCAAGAATAATGCAGCAGCTTAGTACATAAAATTGCTCGTCGCTGGAGTCTCTTATATTAATATTAAAATCAGGGCCTGCCGCATCCAATATTTTTTGTAAACGGCGGGTAGGGTTAAACAGGATATCCTGAAAAGGGATGCTAACCGCTTTTATTTCGTTATCGGTAAGTATTTCGGGGAAAAGATCCGCCAGCAGATTGTGGATCACTTGGGTGTTGCCGGTGATCTGTTTGCGGGTGGTAAAACCATCCTTAAGTTCTGGGAACGGGGCGGTTTCCTTCAATATAGCACGTGCGCGGTCTGCCTGCGGCCCGGTTTGGGTAGCAGCAACCTGCTCGTAATGCTCAATTATTTTATGAAATGAGATCTGGAGCTTAAAGGGGCTTTCTTCCAGTGGATTAAGATTCATGACCTGTATATACGTAGAAAATGTTCAAATAAAATTATTTATTAATTAATAATTACAAAAGTAATACATCTATGCGATGCGCATGCACCATTTGCATCTCTACCGACCATGCAAAAACGGTAAACTGCCCATCTTGTGATGCAACTAATGCTATAGCGTCGTTTTGATCGTGCACAAACTGTGCCGCGGCTAAATGCCTGGTACCGCCGTTTTGCGCCGGGTGTACCTTTGTAGCTTTCGCTTCGGCTAAAGGCTCGGTCAACACAATTTGCCCCACCGGGATGCTGTTTTCGGCGCGGCTTATTTTTACACCGAAAGCCAGCAGATCATAGGTATGTGTGATAACCGTGGCGCCATCAACAGCTGTGAAGCCGCCTATCAGGTCTATTGCCTCAAGCAGGGCTTCCTGCCATTCCAGCTTTTTGCGTTCGGTATCGGTTAAACTTAATAACTCCGATATAGCGCTGTAACCCGGTGCAACTGGATATTTAATAGGGTGCACAACAGATTCATGCCACCTGTCAGTCCCTGCGGGTACAATTACAACAAGGCCGCCTCGGCGATGCGTCCGCATGGAAGATGCCAACTGTACCAGCACGTTAAACGATTCGCCTCTAAAGGATGGCAGCGGCATATTAGCCAGCGATTTTAAAAGAACGGGGCAGTCTGCAACGCCCATAGTTACCTCATCCAGTACCTTTATCTGGTCGCCCTGCAGTACCGCAATGTTTACAAACTTGCCAAAGCCATCTACCCGGCGGTGTTTTATTACCAGCAGGCCCGGTTCAATAACTTCTAATACAAAGCAGATAGAAGGGATGCTGTGCGTAGTACCCCATATAAACAGGTCATCACCTTCGGGCCAAACACCTAAATGGATGCCGGGCTGTTCAACAGCCGGAGCAAGTTTGATGAGGTTTTGAGGGGTGAGCCTCAGCTTCTGCCCAAACAACAGAGGTTTCTCAGATTGGTCGGGACTAAGCAGCGCCAGCGAGATCTGCGGTGAATGCCCCTCTTCGCGGCGAAGGCTTGCCCAAAAAGCAATATCAATAACCGCTTCTATGATCACCCCATCGGGCGCTGTAGCTAATTTTACATCCTTAATAGCCTGGGCTTCCAGTATATGCGTTTTAAAATGGGCCTCTATAACAGAAGCCACCATACGGGCCGGAAGATAGGTAGGTTCTGACAGCATCAAGTATTAATTTATCACGTAAAAATAGGATATTATACCCCATTGTTAACATAAAATATTCTTTATGACTTAATTGAGAAATTAGACGGCAGCAGTTACAATTAAATTACATCAACTGCTAAATAAATATTGGTGCGGGTTGTAACGGCAGTTTATTTGGTACCCATTAGCGGGCCTTTAAGCAGGAATGCTGTGCCTGTGCCCAGCACCGCCCCGGCTGCAACATCGGTAGGGTAGTGTACGCCTAAATACATGCGCGAATATGCCGTAGCACCTGCCCACAAAAACGAAGGGCCGATAACATACCATTTGGGGTAAGCGTTAGAAAAAGCAGTAGCCGTAGCAAAAGTAGTAGAGGTATGCCCCGATGGAAACGAGCTTTGGTTTGCTATATAAACCGGGATGATCTTTAAATTACGTACAAACGGCCGCGGGCGTTTAAAAAGTGCCTTGGTAAGCAGGGTTAAACCGTAGGTAATGGCTGTGCTGCTGGCAATGTAGCCAGCGTTCTCGCGCATCTCGCGGTTATTGCTGATAATGCCGCCGACTAATAAGCCTGCCGGGATACCCGCTTCGCCGTACATAAAATTGCGCGATAGAAAACGCATAACACCCGTTTGCTCCGGGGTACGGTGTGCAGCCAGGTTGATGAGTACTCTGTCATCAAACTGTTGAATTTTGCTGTCGGTGTGTGGTAGCTCTGTTTGGGCAAACAATTTGTTACCACCTTTAGCAAATATTAAAAGCTGGGTAATAATTATAATTTTTAGTAAACGTTTGCAAAAATCTATTTCCATTGCCTAACCACCCTATTTATTTATATTTATGCCCAAACCCCGATCCGTATATTACGTTAAGCAAATTACCGTAATTATTTGGATTGTACCTAACGGCTCAAAGCACAATTTGTCATACAGTTGTATAAATCAACGCTCAAAATGAACTACCATAACCTACTGAAGCAGATAAGCGATTACGTTTTAAGCTATTATAAAGCCCACGCCGACGAGCGGCTGGTTTATCACGATAAGCAGCACACCGAAAATATGGTAAGCCGCGCAATGGAAATTGCCAACCATTACCAGCTGAACGATCATGATTATTTCACTGTGATTGCCGCCGCCTGGTTTCATGATACGGGTTATATGGTAGATACCGCCCATCATGAAGCAGAAGGGGCCATTATAGCCGAAACTTACTTGAAAAGTGTAGAACTGCCCGAAGAGGATATCGCCGCCATTAAAACTACCATAATGGCCACCAAAATGCCGCAAACGCCGACTAATCTGCTGGAGCAGATCATTTGCGATGCCGACCTTTATCATTTAGGTACGGATGATTTTTTGGATACCGATAAACTGCTGCGCAGAGAGAACAATACCCTGCACGGTACCGATGTGAGCAAACCAGAGTGGCGCAAAAAATCCATAGTGTTTTTAGAGAGCCACCATTACCATACCGATTATGCGCAGGTATTATTAAATGGTACAAAGCAAAAAAATGTGATAGACCTGAAAAACAGGGTTGCCGAAGACGATAAAAAGGAAGCTAAGAAGAACGGTGGGCGCAAAGTTGAAGCCATTGTTCCTAACGAGGGCGGCAAACCGGTAATGGTTTCATCAAAAAACGATAAAGACAAGGATAAAGACCGGGAAGAACCTAAAAAGGGGATAGAAACCATGTTCAGGATCAGTTCTGCCAACCACCAGCGACTGAGCGATATGGCTGATAACAAAGCTCATATCATGATAACGGTAAACTCCATCATCTTATCGGCCATTATCAGTTTGGTGCTTCGCCGGCTGAGTGATAACGAGTATCTGATCATTCCAACATTCATTTTGCTGGCTATCAGTTTACTGGCTATTACATTTTCTATCCTGGCTACCCGTCCTTCAATTCCCGAAGGGACTTTTACCCGTGCTGATGTTGACGAGCATAAAGTAAACCTGCTTTTCTTTGGTAATTTTTATAAAATGCCTTTAGAAGAGTATACATATGGTATGCAGATGATGATGGATGATAAAGATTTCCTTTACGGAAGCCTAATTAAAGATGTTTACGCGCAGGGTGTGGTGCTTGGTAAAAAGTACCGGCTGCTGCGTATAGCCTATAACATCTTCATGTTCGGGCTTATCGTATCAGTATTGGCTTTTATTATTTCTTCTGCATTTTTCGCGGGTAAACCAATCATATAATTATGCCGAAGTATCCGTATTTTAACCGTGATCTTAGCTGGCTCACCTTTAATCAGCGTGTGCTCGAAGAAGCCGCAAATGAGCAGGTGCCACTTGTAGAACGGATCAGGTTCCTGGCTATTTATTCTTCTAACCTGGATGAGTTCTATCGCGTAAGGGTACCCGTACTGCGTGCGCTGGAAAAGATAGGCGAAAAGAAGAATAACGATGTTGATTCGGCCGAGCACACCAATATCCTGCAGCGGGCATCAGGCATGATCCTGGCGCAGCAGCAAAGGTTTGGGTATATCCTGACTACGCAGCTGATCCCTATGTTAGAGGCAGAACAGATCCACCTGCTGTATAACCGCACCATCCCGCAGCTTATGCAGGAAGAGGTAAGCAATTATTTTCTTACCGAAGTGCTGGCCTTTCTGCAGCCTGTAGAGCTCGACGAAACCCACGGCTTTTTCCCCGAGAACAATAAACTTTATTTTATAGTACAGCTGAAGGACGAAAAGGATAAAGAAAAGCTGGTGCTGCTGAATATCCCTTCAGACGAATTGCCGAGGTTCTATTCTGCAAAGTTGGCCGATGGGCAGTACATTTGCTTTTTAGACGATATCGTCCGCTTAAATTTAGATAAGCTGTTCACTAAATATACCGTAGAGAATTGCTACAGCTTTAAGATAACCCGCGACGCAGAACTTGATCTGAATGATGAGTACCCCGGCGACCTGTCCGAACAGATAGAAAAGCAGCTCACCAAGCGCGATCTGGGTTTTGCCACCCGCTTTTTGCACCAGGCCGATCTGCCGGTGCGTATTCTGGATAGCCTGATCACTTACCTTAATCTTAATAAACCCACTACTATTGAAGGCGGCAGGTATCATAACCTGAAAGATTTTTTTGCCCTGCCGGTAAGCGGGCCCAAATTTGTATACGATAAATGGCCGGCTATTAAGCAGGCGGAGATCAGTACTACGGAGCCACTGGCGGCAACAATTGCTAACAAAGACCTGCTGGTAAATACGCCTTACCAATCTTACGATACCATTCTGCGTTTTTTTAACGAGGCTGCCAACAACTCCGATGTAGAAGAGATCAGCGTAACGTTGTACCGTGTAGCCAGCGATTCGCGCATTGTAAATGCATTGATGAGCGCGGCCCATAACGGCAAAAAGGTTAGGGTTGTTGTGGAGTTAAAAGCCCGCTTTGATGAAGCCAACAACCTTAAATGGGCCAAAAAAATGAAGGCTGCCGGCGTACAGATCATTTACAGCGTTACCGCGCTTAAAGTGCACGCCAAAGTAGCGCTGGTTAAAACCCGCAAAGGCGACCGGATTGCTTACTCGGGCTTACTGGCAACAGGTAATTTTAACGAGGGCACAGCTAAATTCTATACAGATCATATCCTGCTGACGACCAACCCCGAAATTTTAAGGGAGGTAGATCTGCTGTTTATCTTTTTAGCTAAACGCGAAAAGCCTACTGCGGATAACCAGATCCCTTTTAAACACATCCTGGTAGCGCAGTTTAACCTGCAGACCCGCTTTTTAGAACTGATAGACCGGGAGATAGCGCTTGCCAAACAAGGCTTGCCTGCAAGTATCATCATTAAGATGAATAACCTGGAAGAGAAAACGATGATCAATAAACTGTATGAAGCATCGCAGGCCGGGGTAAAAGTACAGCTTATCGCCCGCAGTATCTGCTGCCTGATGCCGGGAATTGAAGGCATTAGCGAGAATATCACTGTAAAACGGATAGTAGACCGTTACCTGGAGCATGGCCGTGTGTTCATCTTCAATAATAATGGCAACCGGGAAGTATTTATGGGCTCTGCCGACTGGATGAACCGCAACATTCATAATCGTATTGAGGTGTGTTTCCCAGTGCGGGATAAGGCTATTGAGGAGCAGATTGTACAATTAATTAACATTCAGTTAAACGATAATGTACAAGCGGTGTTATTAGATGCACAGCTGAACAACATTAAACTGGAATTAACCGGGCAGCCGGTGCAATCGCAGCAGGAGATCTACCGGTTTTTAAGTAAAAAATAAGCTGTTTAAATACTACAGATATGAGAAAGATAACGCTATTATTTTCGATATTACTAATAGGGGCGATAAGCACATCATGCAGCCAGGGCGGCGGTAAAAAGAAAGATAAGAACAAGAAAAAGGATAAAGAGAAAACAGAATCGGCAGAGGCTGTAGAAAGCTCCGGTTCCGCTCCTTATGATTTTACCAAGCCCCAGAAGTTTGATATGCCAACGGAACTGTTAGAGATCTCAGGCGTTGCTTTCAATAACGGAGATAACAGCCTTATTTATGCCGAACAGGATGAAGACGGTAATATCTATTCCTTTAAACCCGGTGATAAAAACCCTAAAGTTGCTAAATTTGGCAAGCACGGCGATTACGAAGATGTTGCTATTGGTAACGGCTACGCGGTTATTTTGCGCAGCGACGGCGAATTTCGTACCTTTCCGCTTTCGGAAGTTGCAAGCGGCAATATCCAAAGCCAAAAGATAATTAAAGGCCTGGTGCCTGCCGGGGAGTACGAAGGTTTGCACTTTGATAACCTTACACAAAAGCTATACGTATTATGTAAGCAATGTGCCGGTCAGGATCATTCAAAAGAATGTGGCGTATATGCGTTAAATTTAGCGAAAGATGGAGGATTAACGAAATATCGCGACTACTCCATTGATGTAACGGGCATCAGCGATGCCAAAAAGAAAAAATTTAAATTTCATCCATCGGCTTTAGCACGCAATCCAACCACAAAAGAGTGGTATATTTTGTCATCTGTGAACAAAATGGTGGTTGTTACCGATGAAAACTGGAAGATTAAGACAAGCTACCCCTTAGGTAAAGATTTTTTACAACCCGAGGGCATGGCTTTTGATAAACAAGGTAATCTGTATATATCAAACGAAGGTGATAAAGCTACTAACGGCAACATCTTACTGTTTAAACATATGGAATAACAAATGCCGAAACATAAATTGATATGTGGAGGCCATTATCAATTTAACATTATACTAACGCCCCTTATCCGATGCTTAAAAACCTACTCATCGCCTCAGCCTTAATAGCAGTTGCTACCACCGGCTATGCACAAAAAATAGTTGACAAAGAACTGCCCGATCCACGTATAAAGGATAGTGTTGTGGTAAAGGTTCACCCTAAATACGATGATGTAACCGGCATCCACCGCTGGTTGTTCGGTGAAAATTACCGTAAGGAATGGGCCACACCGGTTAAGTTGCCCATTATCCGCATCTCGCAAATTTATGGCGGTTTAAAACCCCAGAAAGAGGGCGGCGGCATGCAGTCAAAATCATTACGCCTTATTGATAGCAAAGGGCACGAGTGGGCGCTTCGCAGCGTAGAAAAAACACCGGAGAAACTGGTTTCGCCGGAACTGCAGGGTACCATAGCGGTAGACTGGCTAGATGATGCCCTGAGCAGCCAGCACCCATATTCGGCTTTAATTGTGCCGCCGCTGGCCAAGGCCGCAAAGGTGCCGCACTCGCATCCTATAATAGGTATGGTTGCTGATGAGCCTGCTTTAGGCCAGTTTAGGGAAAAATTTGCCAATACCGTTTGTTTACTGGAAGAGCGCGAACCCGCCGGCGAATCTGATAACACCATTAAAGCATTAGGTAAGGTAATAGAAGATAACGATAATCATTTTGATGGCAAGGCTTTTTTACGTGCCCGCCTGCTTGATCTGATGCTGGCCGATTGGGATCGCCACGAAGACCAATGGCGTTTTAGAGATACCAAAAAAGGCGATGGCAAAATGTATGAAGGCATCCCGCGCGACCGCGACCAGGTGCTGCACGTTACCGAAGGGGTGTTCCCAAGTATAGCGGCGCTGCCATTTGTTAACCCTGCATTGGATGATTTTGGTGGTACAATCCCACGTATCAGGTATTCTATCTACAAAACCCGTTTTATAAAACCTTATACCGATGCGCAGATAAGTTATGACGACTGGATGCGTATTACAAACGAATTTGTAGCCGCAGAAACAGATGCTGTGTTAGAAGAAGGCTTGAGCCTGCTGCCAAAAGAGGTTTACAAATTGCGCCATGATGAATTGTTTGCCAAACTGAAAGAGCGCCGCAATAATATCCCCAAAGCGATGGATGAATATTATAAATTCATCAACCGCATTGTAGATATCCGCACCAGCGATAAGAATGAAATGGTGAGCATTACCGATGGGCCTGATAAGGGCATGCTGGTACTGATCCGTAAGATCAAAAAAGATGGCGGCTTGGGCGATACGATTTTAAATATGGTGTATCAACCGGCCATAACCAAAGAGATCCGCCTTTACGTGTCTGCCGGGGATGATCATGTGGTGATTAACAATGCATCTTCGCCAATTAAGTTAAAGCTGATAGGTGGCAAGGGCAGTAAGGTGTACGAAGGTATAAAGTCTGATGGCCGTGTACAGGTTTATGATAAGCCGGATAGCACCTTGTTTAAGGGCAATGCCAGTATCTTTAATAAGCATTTGGGCCGTGATACATCCGTTACTACCTTTATCCCTACAAACCCATATAACATCTGGATGCCTTTAGCTACCGCTGCGCTAAACGTAGATGACGGCTTTTTGTTAGGCGCAGGGTTTCAATATACACAGTACGATGGTTTCCGTAAGTTGCCATATACCAGCAGGCAAATGTTTTTGTTAACGCACTCTTTTGCAACTGATGCATTCCGTATTAAATACGCCGGCGAGTGGATCCACGCCCTTGGCAAAGCAGATATCTTGCTGAAAGCTTATATACAGGCGCCAGATAACACCTTAAACTTTTTTGGCTTTGGTAACAATACGCCGCTGGTAAAAGGGCCAAACTATCGCAGGTTTTACCGCACCCGTTTTGATACCTACCAATTTGACCCTGCTTTACGCTGGAGGCCGGATAGCACCCGCAGCATCACCGTTGGTCCGTCGTTACAGTTCTATCATTTAGATGGTACAGACAATGCCGGCCGTTTAATAAGCGATGCATCGCGCATTAACTCTTATGACAGCTTAATTGTAAATAAGGATAAAGCCCATGCCGGTGTATCCTTTAACTATACCGACAATCATCGTAAAGGTGGCTTGTTTCCTACAGGCGGTTATTATTTCAGTGTAACGCTTACCGGTTATAAAGGCTTAAATGATTACTCGGAGAACTTTGCACAGCTAAGGCCCGAGATAACTTTCTACAAAAAATTAACCTCGCATGGCGCGCTGGTATTGTCAGACCGTGTTGGCGGCGGCGTTACCATCGGTAAACCTGCTTTCTACCAGGGCATGTTCCTGGGTGGGCAGGGTAACTTGCTGGGGTATTTGCAAAACCGTTTCGCAGGCAAGCACATGGTGTATAATAACTTGCAGGCAAGGCTTAAACTGGCCAATATAAAAGGTTACATTTTACCGGGCCAGTTAGGTTTAAGCGGCTTTTACGATGCCGGCCGTGTTTGGGCAGATGGTGAGGAATCAAACACTATTCACCAGGGTATAGGTGCAGGCGCATACTTTTCACCGGCAGCTTTAACCGTAGTGCAAGTACTGGTTGGCCATTCTACCGAAGGCTGGTACCCTTACGTATCGCTTAACTTCAGGCTTTAACAAATAACTTAAGCCCTCTCCGGCCGGAGAGGGCTTTTAATGAAATTTTACTGTGGTTTTTTTCTTCTCATTAGGAGAGGCGGGGAAACTATGTGCTAAAATTTGAAAAATTCATTGATAGAACTCTCTCCACCGGAAAGGGCTGGGTGAGGCTACTCTTAACCTACATTAAGTTTTTGCTTTAATGTAGGTTAAGTTGAGAAAGCGGGTTTATCCCGACATTTGAAGTATCAAAAGGAACTAATATGAAATTGTTATCACACATCATTGCTTTAGCGTTACCGGATGCAAAACCCATCCAGGTAGCTGCAGCACTGGCTATCATTCCGCTGTATATAAAAGCGGCTGCAAGCCTGCTGAAGGAACAGAGAAAACGTGCTATATCTCAACAGGAGGAGAATCTTAACATGCCCTGCTACCTTAAGCTTTGCTAACGGATAACAACAAACAGAAATTAAACACAACATTAAAATAAAACAACATCATGGAAAATACAATCAACGGCATCCACCACATTACAGCTATTGCAGGTAATGCTAAAAAGAACTACGATTTCTATACAAAAGTATTGGGTCAGCGCCTGGTTAAAAAAACAGTTAACTTTGATGATCCCGAAACTTACCACTTATATTATGGCGATAAAGAAGGTACACCGGGCACTATCCTTACCTTCTTCCCATGGGGCAATATACAGGCCGGCCGCAGGGGTGCAAGGCAGGCAACCGAAATTGGTTATTCTGTACCGGCAAACAGCTTTGATTTCTGGATCAACCGTTTCGAAAAACATAATGTGATCTACAACAAAGTGGCCGAGAAATTTGGCGAGCAATACTTAACCGTTTTAGATCCGGATGGCTTGAAACTGGAACTGATCGCTTCTAAAACTGCTGATAACCGTTTACCTTGGGAAACCGATGAAATTAAAGCTGAAAATGCTACCAAAGGTTTCCATAACGTAACCATCACCACCAACAAAATGCAGCCTACTGCCGATATTTTAACCGGTGTATTTGGCTATAAATTGTTAGAGCAACACGTTAACCGTTACCGCTTTGTTACTGATGCGGTTGATAACGCAAACATTGTTGACCTGGTAGAAGTTGCCGGCGAAGTTGCAGGCCATGTAGCAGGCGGTAGTGTGCACCACGTTGCCTTCAGGGTAAAAAACGAAGCAGTGTTGATGCAATACCGCGAGAAAGTAGCTGCTTTGGGTTTACACATTACGGATAAGATAGACCGTAACTACTTCTATTCATTATACTTCCGCGAACCAGGAGGTGTGTTATTTGAAATTGCAACTGATAACCCGGGCTTTTCTGTAGACGAGCCGGTAGAAGAATTGGGTAACACCCTTAAATTGCCTGCACAGTACGAAGAGCACCGTGCAAGTTTAGAAACTACTTTACCAAAATTATTTTAATATGTACACGCATAGCAAGCAAATAAAAACGGCGGGTGTTGCACCCGCCGATGCTAAAGGGGCCCTCATCATGATCCATGGCAGGGGCGGCACGGCAGCCAACATCATTTCTTTAGCCCGCGACCTGAATGTAAATGATATGGCTATTTATGCCCCACAGGCCGAAAGCCAAAGCTGGTACCCATACAGCTTTATGGCGCCTGATGCACAAAACCAGCCGGCGCTTAATTCGGCGCTTAATATTATTGATGAAACCGTGCAGCAGGCTATTAATGATGGCATCCCAATGCATAAGATCTATTTTGTCGGGTTTTCGCAGGGAGCATGTTTAACACTGGAATATATTGCACGCCATGCAAAACCTTTTGGCGGTGCGGTTGCTTTTACCGGTGGGTTAATTGGCGAAGAGCTTAACCTGGATAACTATAAGGGCGACTTTTTAGGCATGCCGGTATTGATCACCACAGGTAACCCCGATCCGCATGTGCCGGTAAGCCGTGTAGAAGAAAGTGTTAAAGTTTTAAAGAACCTGGATGCGGCAGTTACGTTGAAGGTATATAATGGCCGCCCGCATACCATTACCTTTGAAGAGATAGAGCTGGCCAACCAAATAGTGTTCGCATGAAAAAACTGATCGCCTGGGTGCTGGCCGTATGGACCGCAAGTAACTTTAAAAAACTAAGAAGATGAACCTGGATAATATAGAAGTGGCAAACAACGAGGCCGCGCACAACTTCGAAATGATTGTAAACGGGCAACGCTCCTTTATAGATTATAAGCAGAAGGATAACAAGATGTATCTTATTCATACCGAAGTTCCGGCAGAGTTACAGGGCCAGGGCGTTGCCGAGGCGATGGTTACAAAAACATTTGAATACATGGAGCAGCACAAGCTGATACTGGTACCGCTGTGCACTTACATTCAGGCCTTTTTAAGGCGCCACCCCGAGTGGGACAGGCTGCTGGCCGCTTAACACAATAAGAGTATGGAATCTTTTAAAGTAACCCGTGTTTATGCCGATGAAAGTGGCGATAGCCGCTTTGATGAGGTATACTATCCGTTAACAGATGGCGGGCCAATTGGTCATCTATCGCAAAATGTAAAAGTAAGCGATGTGATCTTCAGAAAAGTACCTTCCGGCTATAACGATCTGCATCGGGCACCACAAAAACAGTATGTAGTACTTTTAGATGGGGCAGTAGAAATAGAAACCTCAACAGGCGAAAAGCGGATATTTAATACCGGCGAGATATTGCTGATGGAAGATACCACCGGCAAAGGCCACCGCAGCAGTAACGTGCTGCAAAAAGAACGAAGTTCGATGTTTATAACATTTTAACTAATTACAATTGCATCCAATCCTTCTAAGGGGGGGATTGGATGCAATTTAGTTTTTGTGCTTCGCTAACTTAACCTTAATGGCATTAGCGATTGATCCTTCCGGTTCTTCTGGTAAGGGCATCTTAATTTCCATAAAATATAAGGTAAGAATGTTGCGTTGATTTGCATTTTAATGCTAAATTGATTATTTCATCAATAGCCTTATTAACTGATATTTCCCGCAACTTTTTTAAATCGATAATTAAATCATCGATCTGTAAATGATTAAATACAGTATCTCCATATGGATCTAAATATTTAATTAAATAGAACACTTTATGTGTTGATGAATCGCTTAGAATTTTAGAAACAAACTCTTCTTTTAAAGACTCTATCTCTATATGATTCTCATCTGTTAGTGTAACTGTCCAGCTCATACTAAAACACCTGCTCAATCTTGCGGGTTGGGTAATCCAGCTTGGCGCTTTTGCGGTTGCCGGCTACGGTCATGTGTACTATATTCAGTTGGTCGTTATATAAATTGTGCAGCAAGCTAACGTCTGCATCTATCTTTTTCGGTACGGCAATTTTGGCCGATTCCAGGTACACATTTACAGCTTCACGGTTTATCTCAAAACCAATATAATTTAAGGGCAGGGCAGTAGTGCCGGCCTTTAGTTGCACGTGGGCATTTACATAATTTTTTACCAGTGCGTCCATAGCGGCATGGGCATCGGGCTTGGTAAGGTCGGCTTTGGTATGAAATTGTTTTTCCAAAGCGCTTTCAAAATCATCGGTAAAAATGGTCAGGATAACTTCTACCTGGTTATCCTGCGCGTTAAAGCTAATATCTGTGGTGCTTACATGCAGCGGGTGAAAATTAGCAGGGGCGGGTTTATCAAACCCCAAAGTGCCTAAAAATATGTAACAATATAATAGCGATTTACCTAATAAAGCAGTCATAACAGGGCCTGGTTTTATTTATAATTAAAACCTGCTAAATTTACGCTTTCAAGCCCTGATTATTGCAATGTCTGATTTTGTTTTTTATTTTGGTTTAGGATGGAAACACATCATCAGCCTGGATGCCTTAGATCATCAGCTGTTTATACTGGCGCTGGCAGCGGTTTATACCTTTAAAAATATTAAGCAGGTACTTATTTTAGTAACCGCTTTTACTATTGGCCACTCCTTAACACTGGCTTTAAGCGTGCTGGATGTTATCCGTTTCAGCAGTAAATGGGTAGAGCTTTTAATCCCCTGCACCATTTTTATAACGGCATTAAACAATATACTCAGGGTTGATAAAAAAGATGGCAGCGCAAGGGTTAACTATTACCTGGCCCTTGGCTTCGGGCTGATCCACGGGATGGGCTTTGCCAACTCTATCCGCATTATGCTGGCGCAGGATCAGTCGATAGGGATGGGGCTGTTTGGCTTTAATATCGGGTTGGAAGCCGGGCAGATCATTGTAGTGGCTATTATACTGATCCTGGCTTGGTTATTCATGAATTTGCTGCGCGTATCCCGCCGCGACTGGATATTTTTTTTATCTTCGGGTGTATTTGCGCTCGCAATCAAAATGGCCCTGGAAAGGCTGCCGTTTTAAGTTGAAAATTGAATTAATATTAAAACTATACATATAAATATGAAGCGGATCTTTACAGGCGTTTTATTTGTGATGGGGACTATCGGGGCAGCATATGCGCAGGATATCCACAACAACCCGGGCAGTAACCACGGTAATAAGTTTGAGCAGCTGGGTACTATCCTCAGCACGCCAAACGAACAGCGTACAGCCAGCGGTGCCCCCGGTACCAAGTACTGGCAGCAGCGTGCCGATTACAACATTAAGTGCGAGCTTGATGAAAAGAAGTTATTACTAACCGGCAGCGAAACCGTTACTTACTTTAATAACTCGCCCGATCCGTTAACGTACATCTGGCTTCAGCTGGACGAGAACGAGCATAGCACAATCAACAATGCTAACTATCAAAGCAGCTCGGGCATGCCCAAGCAATCAACTACGCAAAACGTAGACCGCGTTGCCGGCCGTAACAGCGATGTTGATAATGGCCAGGGTGTTGTTATTTCAAAATTAACCGATGTAACCGGTAAAAAACTGAGCTACACGGTAAACAAAACCATGATGCGTATTGACTTACCAACGCCTTTAAAGCCGGGCACGCAATACGTTTTTAATGTAGACTGGACCTATAAAATTACCGACCGTATGACCGTTGGCGGCCGTGGCGGTTACGAGTTCTTTCCGGAGGATGGTAACTACCTGTTCACCATGACGCAATGGTACCCGCGCCTGTGCGTGTACAGCGATTTCCAGGGATGGCAAAACCACCAGTTCACTGGCCGTGGCGAGTTCGCGTTGACCTTTGGTAACTTCCGTGTGCAAATGACTGTTCCATCTGATCACGTAATTGGTGGTACCGGCGAGTGTATCAACTACAGCGCGGTATTAAGCCCGGAAAGACTGGCACGCTACAACAAAGCAAAAACATCAGCCGTACCGGTAGAGGTGGTAACGCTTGCCGAAGCTAAAAAAGCTGAAGCAGCACCTGCAAGCGGTAAAAAAACCTGGGTTTTCCAGGCCAATAACGTGCGCGATTTTGCATGGGGATCATCCCGCAAATTTGTTTGGGATGCAATGGGCCAAAAAGTAAGCGGCAAAAACGTAATGTGCATGAGCTTTTACGGTAAAGAAGCTTACAACCTGTACAACAAATATTCAACAAGGTTAGTTGCACACACCATCAAAACCTATTCAGATTTTTCTATCCCTTACCCTTACCCGGTTGCCCAGAGTGTTGAGGCATCAAACGGGATGGAGTACCCGATGATCTGCTTTAACTATGGACGTACCGAAAAAGACGGTACTTACAGCGAAGGCACTAAGAACGGTATGATAGGTGTAATTATCCACGAGGCTGGGCACAACTTCTTCCCGATGATCATTAACAGCGATGAGCGCCAGTGGACTTGGATGGACGAAGGCTTAAACTCTTTTGTAGAGTACCTTACCGAAGAGCTTTGGGATAACAAATTCCCAAGCAAAAAAGGCGCGGCTTACACCATTGTTGATTACATGAAACTGCCTAAAGACGAGCTGGAACCAACCATGACCAACTCTGAGAACATCGTTCGCTTCGGGCCGAATGCCTACTCTAAACCGGCAACTGCCATGAACATATTGCGCGAAACCATTATGGGCCGCAAGCTGTTTGACTATGCATTTAAAGAATACGCGAAACGCTGGGCATTTAAACACCCAACACCTGCAGACCTATTCCGCACCATGGAAGACGCCAGCGGCGAAGACCTGGATTGGTTCTGGAGAGGCTGGTTCTACGGAACAGACCCGGTTGATATCGCTTTAGACTCCGTTAAAGTGGGCAAGGCTGATCTGAAAGACAGTTTCCCGTCACAAAGAGCAAGCAACCGTGTGGTAAGAGTTGCCCCTCCATCTGTAAACAGCTTTGAGGATATCTCTAAAGTGCGTAACCGTACAGATAAGAACATCCGTTTCCAAACAGATAAAGATACCGCTACACAGGATTTCTATTGGAAATACGATCGTGGTACGGTTTCGGTTGATACCGTTAAGTTTGCTACTTTAATTAAAGCGCAAACCCCGCCAACCTTCGCTACCGACCCAATGAATGCTGATGATAAAGCAAAATACGGCGAGAAATTCTTCTATGAGCTTAACTTCACAAACAAAGGCGGTTTAGTGATGCCTATTATTGTAGAGTTTACGTTTAAGGACGGTACCAAACAGATTGACCGGATCCCGGCACAGATCTGGCGCCTGAACGAGAAAACGGCCAGCAAATTCTACGTACAGGATAAAGAAGTGGCTTCAATCAAACTCGACCCGATGCGCGAAACTGCCGATATTGACGAAAGTAACAACTTCTGGGGCAAAATGCCGGAGCCATCAAAATTCCAGCTATTTAAACAAAAAGCAGGCGGCCCTGTACGCGGCCAGTCTACCGGTGTTAACCCAATGCAGGTAGCTACAGGTAAATAATAATTCCCCTTTTCGGTATTCCCACCGAAAATAAAAAAGCGGACCGATTGAGTATTCAGCCGGTCCGCTTTTGTTTAATAGGGATGTACTCTTTAAATTCCATCTTATCTCAGGATAGTTAAACTTCCCGTTAGTTTCGGTTGGCCATCTTTGGTATCAATAACGTAGTAATAAGTGCCTGTAGGTACCGGTGTGCCAAACATATTGCCATCCCATGGCTTGGTGTATCCACGAGATTCTACTATTTCATTACCATAGCGGTTAAAGATCTTTAACACGCAGTTAGGGTAAAAAGAAAGATCAGGAATGGCCCAGGTATCGTTTACGCCATCGCCGTTAGGGGTAAATGTGTTTGCTACTCTAATTGCAGGTGGCGGCAAAATAATAACGGTAACATTGTTGCTTATTACAGGCGCCGTGCAGTTAATATTAGTGGTGATGGTGCAGTTTACAACATCATTATTCAAGAATTTATCGCTGATGTAAGTATTACTGTTGATGCCCACATTAACGCCGTTCTTGTGCCATTGATAGCCTACCTGTGTGCCTGTATTTAATAAACTTGCCGTAAAAGTGATACTGGTACCTGCATATACTGAATTAGCCGATGGGGATATACTAACCGATGGGAGTATTGCCGGTGATGTAACCTCCGCAAAAATTGGGTTTGATGCTGCAAATAATGTAGTAAGGCAAGCCCCGCCCTGGTTGGTTAGGTTGCAGGTAATAACATCGCCATCGGCTAAAGTACTACTGGTAAATGTATCTGCATTGGTACCCGCGCTTATTCCGTTCACCTGCCACTGATAGATAGGGTTGGTGCCACCGTTGGTAGCTGTTGCTTTAAAGGTAAGCGGGGTACCCGTACACACGGGCATTGCAGTGATGGGCGCAATTGTTATTTCTGGCGTAGTGTATTGTAAAACAAATATTGATAATGAATTGGAAATGCCGCTTGAGGGGCAAGCGTCGGTTGTGCTTACAAGGCATTTTACAACGTCAGTTTTTATAAGAAATGTGGTGCTAAATGTGTTACTATTAGTACCTGTGTTAACATCATTCACTTGCCATTGATAGTTTACAGGTGATAAAGCATTGCTTACAACTGCGGTAAAAACCACAGGCATACCTTCACAAGTGGCGTTATAATCTGGCGTAATAGTGGCAAGTAATGTGGCAGTAGGCGTAACCGTTAGTTCTCTGGATGCCGGTGTGGCTGCATTGTATAAAGTTGCAGCATCTTGCGTAGCAGTTATAGTAGTTGTGCCGGTGCCAACTATATGAATATTGCCGGTTGATGAAATAGTTGCAACAGCAGGATTGCTGCTGCTATACACAATTGGAATAGTAGTATTGGTACTGGTTACTAAAGTCGAAAAATCCGGATCGCAGATAGTTTTTGATGTAATCGCGGGGAAGGTGAGGATCTGATTGTCTTTGGATAATGTTAAGCTTTTTGCGACGGTAGAGGCTGGTTCATACCTGGTATTGCCCGCTTGTGTAACGGTGATGGTAACTGTTCCTATGCCTAATATATGTAATGAGCCATCCGGATTTACGGTTGCTATAGCAGGATCGCTTGTTGTGATAACAATTGGTGTTTCGGTATTGGTGCTTGTTATGTTAAGCGGAATGTTAAAATTGTTATCCCAGGTTGAACCATAATTAAGCTCAGGAAAAGTGATAACCGAAGGTAAAAGGGTTGAGGTAACTTTTATATTTAACGTTGTGCTGCTGTAGCCAAACTCGTTTTGTCCGGTAATGGTATAATCGGTAGCGGGCGAACTTACTGTGGGTGTACCGCTGATTGTACCCGTAGTAGCGTCAAATTCTAACCCGGGGGGTAAAGCTTTATCAATAGTGTAGCCCGATAATGCTATTTGCCTGATAACATGGTTATTCTCATCGGCAGCATAAAGCATTCCCTTATCATTTAGCAGCAAACCTCTTAAGCCATCAAATGTAGCAATGTTGCCTTTGCCATTATTAAAGCCGGTAGCCCCGGTTCCTGCTATGGTTGTAACGTTACCAGTTGGCGAAATCTTCCTGATCTTATTGCCGCCGCCTTCTGCAACATAAATATTACCGGCCTTGTCAATAGCCAGCCCAACGGGCGTATTAAATGTAGCTGTAGCAACAGGGCCATCTATGGATGAATAGCTTCCGTTTCCAGCGTAGGTGGATACCAATCCTCCGGGAGTTATCTTTCTTATGCGGTTGCCAATTGCGTCCGCTACAACAAAATTTCCTGCACCGTCTAATTTAATATCATATGGTGCTCTAAAACTTGCTGCCGTACCCTGCCCGTCAACGTTGCTGTTTGTACCATTGCCTGCAAAGGTGGTAACAGTACCATCTGGCAGCATTGTGCGGATAGCACCATTGTTAGCGTCTGTTATAAATAAATTTCCATTCGCATCAAATACGATTCCGGCAACATAAAAAAAACTTGCGTCTGTACCCTTGCCATCAGTAAAGCCAGAAGTACCTTTGCCTGCTATCGTAAAAACAATGCCTGTAACCGCGTCTATCTTACGGATGTATCCATAATTGGCATCGGATACAAGTATATTTCCGGCATTATCTACAGCAACGCCGAACGGGGTGGCAAAAATGGCCGTATTGGCCGGGCCGTCCTGCGTACCGGAAGCACCGGTGCCCGCTACAACACTTACTATGCCTGATGGTGTAATCTTCCTGATCTGATTATTCCCTCTGTCAGCAATTATCATATTGCCTTCAGCATCATAGGCCATATTTGCTACAATAGCAAAGGTTGCAGTAGAAATATCTCCGTTTGCTGAACCAGATATACCGTTCCCCGCATAGGTACTTACTACCCCAAAGGCGTTTGGTGGTATAACACCGCCGGTATTGGTTGGTGTTAAGGGTGTAATGGGGTTATTTACAGCATAGGCCTGTGGAGAGTTATATTTAATAATGGGAGCCTGTGCAAGGGTATTGATTGAGATAGCCGAACTAAAAAGGAGTAATACCCATTTGCTGATTTTTTTTATCATAGATAAAGCCGGGTAGTTTTTAGTCGCACTATGTCCATTTTAACTAAGAGTCTGTTTTTTGATCAGATGCTTAATTTCAAAGCTAATAATTTCTGCGTAATTGCACTTTCAGCGTATGTTAAAATATTGTTACTTTGTAAAATATGCCGGTGTTTATAGCGTCATTAAATTCGGGGAGTAACGGCAATTGCTATTACGTTGGTAATGAGCATGAAGCCGTGCTGGTTGATGCCGGCATATCCTGCCGCGAAACCGAAAAACGGATGCTCCGCTTAGGCTTATCCATGCAAAAGGTGAAAGCCGTTTTTATTTCGCACGAACATTCCGATCATATCCGCGGCCTGGCCGTACTCGCCAAAAAATACCGCTTACCTGTTTATGTTACCGATGGCACGGTACACCATTGTGGTGATGTGCCCAAAGAACTTTGCTTTACGCTGCGATCTTACGAGAACGTACAGATAGGTAGCCTGCAAATTACCGCCTTCCCCAAACACCATGATGCTGTGGAGCCGCACAGTTTTATGATTAGCGATGGCGATACGCGCATTGGTGTGTTTACAGATATTGGCGCGCCGTGCGAGCACCTTATCCGCCATTTTAAACAATGCCACGCTGTGTTTTTAGAAGCTAATTATGATGAAGCCATGCTGGAGCAGGGCCGCTATCCTTTTTATCTGAAAAGGCGTATCCGCGGGGGCAAGGGGCACTTATCAAACGCACAGGCATTGCAGTTATTTACAGATCATCGCCCTGCTTTTATGAGCCATGTTTTGCTGGCCCATCTCTCTAAAGATAATAACGACCCCGAGCTTGCCCTGCAGCTATTTATGCAGCATGCCGGCAATATCCATGTAAGTGTAGCTTCGCGCTATAACGAGAGCGAGGTTTATTGTATAGAACCCGACCACGTGGTTTTAAAAGAAATTGTTCCGCTGAACCAGATCACCGGGCAGTTTGAGTTTGTTTTAAGCTAATTGCTGATGCTCGAAATTATTTATCAGGACGATAACCTTATTGCTATTAATAAGCCGCACGGCTTGCTGGTTCACCGCTCATCTATTGCTGCCGATGCCGAAGAGTTTGCCCTGCAGATGCTTCGCGACCAGATAGGGAAGAAGGTTAACCCAACGCACCGTATAGACCGTAAAACAGGCGGCGTTTTACTTTTTGCCTTTGATAAACCTACCGAGATAGCTATGCAGCAAGCCTTTATGGAGAATCGCGTCAGCAAAAAATATTTAGCCATTGTACGCGGTTATACGCCCGATGAACTGGAGGTAGATTATCCGCTTAGGAAAGAGAACGGTACCCTTCAAGATGCTTTAACCCGCTTTACTACTTTAAAAAGAGCAGAGCTTGATGTGCCACTCGGCAAGCACCCTACATCAAGGTATTCGCTGATAGAGGCTACGCCGCAAACAGGGCGCATGCACCAGTTGAGGAAACACTTTGCACATATATTTCACCCTATTATAGGCGACCGTACGCACGGCTGTAACAAGCAGAATAAACTGTTTAAAGAAACCTGGGAAATGGAAACCATGCTGCTGCATGCATCCGAACTTTCATTCACTCATCCATTAAGCGGGGAGCTGGTTGTGATTAATGCTGAACTGCAGCCGGAGTTTGTGCGCACAATAAATTTAATGGGCTGGTAAAAAAATTAACAAAAACGTGTTTACTGTGTTACTTTTGCAGCGCAGAAAACTAATCTGTACATAGTATAAAAAATGAAGAGAGTTGTAGTTACCGGCTTAGGTGTAGTTTCCGCTACGGGAAACAACATGGCCGATTTTTGGAATAATATTGTTGAGGGTAATAGCCCGGCCAAACCAATAACCAGGTTTAACCCCGAGAAATTTAAAACGCGTTTTGCAGCGCAGATAGTTGATTTTAACGTTGCCGACCACCTGGACAGGAACGAGATAAAACGCAGCGACCTGTATACGCAATACGCGCTTATTGCCGCCGAACAAGCCATCAAAGATTCGGGCTTTGATATGCATAATATCTCCCCCTTTGATGTAGGCGTAATATTTGGTACCGCACAGGGCGGTATGGAAACCTTCGAGCAACAGTATAAAGAGTTTGCCGCAAAGGGTTTCGAACCACATTTTAACCCGTTCTTTATCCCTAAAACACTTGTAAATATGGCGTCGGGGTTAATTTCTATAAAATTCGGCTTTATGGGGGTTAACTTTTCTACCGTATCTGCCTGTGCAAGCGCTAATACCGCAATTATGGATGCCTTTAATTACATCCGTTTTGGCAAGGCAAAAATTATTATCACAGGTGGTTCTGATGCGCCTATCAGCGAGGCTTCTATAGGTGGTTATAATTCATTAAAAGCACTCTCTACCCGTAACGATGACCCTACAAAAGCTTCGCGCCCGTTTGATATAGAACGCGATGGTTTTGTAATGGGCGAAGGTGGCGGCGTTTTAGTGCTTGAGGAATACGAGCACGCTAAAGCACGCGGCGCAAATATTTATGCTGAAGTAGGCGGTGCCGCCATGACCTCTGATGCCTACCACATCACTGCAACGCATCCTGAAGGTAAGGGCGCCATCAAAGGCATGCAACTTGCCCTGGAAGATGCGGGTTTAAACCCTACCGATGTTGATTTTGTAAATGCACACGCTACATCTACCCCGGTAGGCGATATCAGCGAAGCTAAAGCAATAAAGGCTGTATTTAACGGGCACCATGGGTTGCATATCAGCGCTACTAAATCTGTAACCGGCCATTTATTAGGTGCAGCCGGTGCTGTAGAGGCCATTATAGCTATAAAAGCTATTACCGATGGTATTGTACCGCCAACTATCAACACAACTACTATTGACCCCGAGATACCGCAAGGCCTTAATATTGTAACTAAAGAAGCTATCCGCAAGAATGTGGATGCAGCTTTAAGCAACACATTTGGTTTTGGCGGGCATAACGGAATTGTTATATTTAAGAAAATATAAACCGGCAGCTATGAGCAATAACGATGTAATGAAAAAGCTGCGGGTAGCCCTGCAGCTTCGCGATGATGATATTATTGAGATATTAAAGCTCGCCAACTTTCGCACTACCAAAACCGAATTGAGCGCCATCTTCCGCAAGGAAGATCATCCTAACTTTCAGCCATGTAAAGATCAGCTGCTGCGCAATTTTTTAAACGGTCTGGTGATATACAAACGTGGCCCAATGCCCGATAAAAGAGAAAAAGCGCCAACCAAAGAAGATTAATGATTGGTTGGTTCTTTTTGGATCAGCCTGTACTTACCCTCTTTGATCAGCTTTTGCTGCGCGGCAGAGAAGGATTCGCGGCCACCAAAATCCTGCACCCAGTAGCGGCCTGTTTCAGCCACGCCAATTTCTTTAAAGCCGGGGTTCATTAAATTTTTGCAATGGCCCTCGCTTTTAAACCAGCCTGCCGTTACCTCTTTAATGCTGGTTTGCCCGTAGGCTATGTTTTCGCCTACCATAAAGCTTTTAAAACCTTTAAAGTAATAACCTGCAGCTATAATGCGGTCGCTCATGCTGCGGCCGTCTTTGCTGGTGTGGCTAAAATAATCTTTCTTCTCCATGTCTTTGGCGTGCCCCAAAGCGGCGTCTTCCAGGTTATCATTCCAAACTAAGGGCGAAGCGGCAGGGTAGTAGGTGTTGCCGCAGTTGCAGCCCTTTGTGCGGATTTTATTAATGAGCGTTAAAAATTCCTCTTTAAAATTGGCGTAATCGTCATTTTGCACGGAACGAGTAAAACCAAACGTTACGAGTATAGGAAGAGCGAGTAAAATTATAAAAACGTATTTTTTCATGTCGGGGTATTTGACACGCTTTGCGGCCCGCGGTTTAATGTGTTAAACGCAAAGCCCCGCTATTTCTTGCGGTTGTAGTAAAAGATAATGAGCAGGATAATAATTGTTGCGAGCGAGGCAACTATAACGAAGCTACTTCTTTTTTCGCTAATTGCTTTTTGGAAGGTTTCCTGCCAACCGATACGATCACTTTTTTTTTGATCTTAACCACAGGCACAACTACTTTTTTAACTACTATGGAATCCCCGGGCATTTGTATTGCGGCCAATTTGGCTTCTTCATCACGCTTGATGCTGTCGTTGATCAAGTCGGCACGTTTTAGCGCGATATCGCCTTTTTTAGGGTCGCCCATGCGGTTATATAAATAGCCATAGTTCTGCTGCACTATGGCCTCCATTTTGGGCGTACGTGTAGCAACAGACATAGAGAGCGCTTCGTTAAGATCGCGCATGGCCATCTTGTACTCCTTTATATCCATCTTAATATTACTAAGCTTTATCAGCGAGGTAATAATATTGAGCGTGTCGTTTTTTATGCGGGAGAGGCTGTTAGATTGCAGTATGAACCATTTGGCCTGGCTGAATTTCTTTTGCGAATGATAAACCTTGGCGAGGTTATCAAAGCTAACCCTTAAACCCGTAGTATCCGAATAACGGCTATACAGGTGCAAAGCCATCATGGTATAGTTTAGCGCCTCGTTCTGATACATTCTCTTCTTGCGGATATTTACGATGGTATCGTATTTGAGATAACATCCGGCAATTTCTGTATAAACAGGTGCCTTAAGAGAATCGTTGGTGATGAGCTGGAGTTTCTGCTTCAGGCTGTCGAGGTCGCCGGTAGCGGCAGACAGTTTTAGTGTGGCTAATATAAACAGGGAAAGGATAAAAAATTTCTTCATCTGGAACAGAAATATTGCTTACACTAAAAAGCGTTCAAATTATGTGCCTGATAATTAAAAAGATTTATCTCGCGGGAAAGATGCGGGCGAAATGGCGTTGTTTAATTGTAACAGGTTGATAATAAGGCACAAAAATCAACAAAAATAATTACAAAGCCTATTAAACTTATGAACATATATCAAAATATAAGTTCATAATACAGTACACTTTGTATTTTGTTTTTACTGAATTACCTTTTCGTATTGCAGGAGCAATTTTTTGATCAGAGAGGAAGATGATAAGGCGATATTAAATAAGATAATACCTAAGGTAGCACATACAATACCCGCCAAAACATCCAGCACATAATGGTGGCTTGCGTACACAGCCGTAAACCAGATGCCTACCATTACCGTTGCAAAAAATACATTGATAATGCCCAGGCGGTTTTTGATACCGTAATAGACTACTATAACAGGATAAGAGGAATGCAGCGAAGGCATGGCCGCAAATACGTTTGACCCTTTGGTGTAGATAGATTTAAAGATGCCTACATTAAAGTACTTATCAAACCTGGCCAGGCCGGCAGTGTTGCCCTGTGTAAGCGGCGTAAAATTAAAGCCATGCACCTGTATATACCAGGGCGGTGCTGCAGGGTAAGCATAATAGACAATAAAGCCCAGCATGTTCACTACCACAAATGTTATTGAAAAGTACAGGAACTGTTTTTTGTTTTTAAAGAACAGGTATGCGGCAAAAGCCATTGGAACGGGGATCCAGCAGAGGTAGAAAATGCCGGCCATCACATCCACAAAGGAATTACTTTTTAGTAGCAAATATTCGTTTGGGGTAAGGATGCTGTTATTAAAGCTGATGCCAAAGATGTTTTTTTCTGCATGGTACAGGCTGCCTATGGCTACATCGTTATAGTTGTAATTAGGGAAAGCCTTCATGTAATCGAAGATGATCCAGTATACGATGAAGATAGAAAAGCCCAGGATAAACTTGCGCGTAACCGCAGATGCGTAGAAGAGCACGTTAAATATGCCTATCAAAACAAGTTGATCGGATTTAAAACCTACCAGGTAGTTCGATAACAATAAATATAATACCGACAGCCCAGATACAATGCTTACGCTTTTTAGATTGATCTTTACGCTGCCACTAACAGCATCAGCCATTCTGCTTCTTAATAAAATCTGAATTGAAAATTTTATCCCATAGGGGAGAGCTTACGCCGTAACCTTTGGTAGGGTCCTGGTAGTGGTGAAGCATGTGGTGTTGTTTGATACTTTTCCAGAACGAGCCTTTAAAATTAAAATGGTGGATGGCATAATGAGAAATATCATACACCAGATAACCTAAAATAAAACCCGGAAAAAAGCCAAAAATATAATTGGTTGGCAACATGGCATTAAACAAAAAGTAAAAGCCTGTAGCTAACGGAATACTTGCTGATGGCGGCATTACCAAACGCATGGCATCGCTTGGGTAATCATGATGAACACCGTGGAAGATAAAGTGCAAACGCAATGCCCATTTTTGTTTTGGCACAAAGTGGAAAACAAAGCGGTGCATAATGTACTCGGTAAGCGTCCATACTAACAAACCGAACAAGAACATGCCAATATAGGTAAGCACGCCAATTTGCTTATCGTAAGCAAAGTAGCTGCAAACTAAAATAACGGGTACAAAAATTATAATAGGTACAAAGTAATGCACTTTAGATAAACTCTCTAAAAAGCTACTCTTAAACATTCTCACAGATTCCTGTGAATTAGATACAAAATTCTTAGCCATAAAACTCAGGGTTTAAAACGTTCTGTAATTTCTTTTCCTGTTGCCGGGTCTGTTCCTCTCATTTCCACATACACCACGTTGGGCAACCAAAAAGAACCTCCCTCTATTTTAATATAAATATAATCAAGCGCCATTTGCTTTTGCGCCACTGTTGCGAAGATATGATATTTTCCGTCAGTAGCCTTCATCAGCGTGAGCGGAAATTTTTTGTATGACACAAACCTGATGTCATATTTATCAAGACCTGCCTGTTTCTGAACCAAACCATAAGCAAACTTGCGCTGAATGTAGTTCAGTTCCTCTATCTGCCCCTTATCTGTATAACGGATCCAGTAAGGGTGAATAGGTTCTTCGGTGTTTAACCTGCCGCTTTCCTTATCAATATTCAATTCGTATATCAGCGTGTTGATGTTTGGGTCGCGCTGTACATAAAAGAGCATTTTTGAGTTTGCCGGCGGAACCGGAAATTCCAGCGTTTTTAAGCGCCTCTTTTTTACCGAAACCGAATCGGTGATGGTAGTATTATTTCCCGATCTCGTACCGGCCTTAACCGGCGATGCAAAAATAATAAATGCCGGTAAAATTAATAACAGTTTTAGCCTTTTACTATTGCTCATTCTCGTTCTCTGATAATGCTTTTTTAGCATCTACCAGTCTTTTAAAGGCTGTTAAGTTGGTTAATACGGCCAATATAGCAATAGGGAAGGTAAATATCGACATGGTTTCGAACACATGGAATTTTATACCGGGGATCCATAACTTATAATCGCCGCCGATGTAGGATGATGTAACACCGCAGGCAATTGCACAAACTGCTATGGTAATTACACGCTCTGGGCGCTGCATCAGGCCGCCTTTGCATTCAACACCAAGGCCTTCGGCACGTGCACGCACGTAGCTAACCATCATAGAGCCAATAAGCGCAATGAACGCGAATATCGAACTTAAGAAGTAGTGGTGTGCTACCAAATAATAGCAAATACCCAGAAACATGATGAGTTCGCTGTAACGGTCTAATACGCTATCGTACAAAGCACCGAATACCGATTTCATGTTGCCTAAACGTGCTACCTGCCCATCAAGCATATCAAACAAACCGGCAAACAGGATAAGGCCACCGGCCCAGCCAATATAAGTAAGATCGGCACGGTCGCCGTCTTCGCCACCTATGATAAATATGGCTGCAACGCCAACGTTTAGTACAAAGCCTATTGATGTAACCGCATTTGGCGTTAAGCCAACCTTTATAAGCAGTTTAACAAACGGATCTATAATTTTGTATATACCAAGCTGAAGGCTTGTACGTACTGATGTTTGCTGTTCCATTAACTATAAAAATAAAAAAAATCTTGCAAATTAATTAAAAATCAAATTTAATCTTCACCCTTACGCCATACTTGGCAATATCAGGGTGATCTAAATAAGTAAACCTCTTTACAAAGTCGAGCCTTACAAATTTAAATATGTTCTCTATACCAATGCTTCCCTCAATATAAGGGGTGCTTCCCAAAGCATAGGTGATAGGGGCCCCCGCCGCATCCACCGGAAACTGGTATGCCGACGCGTTTAACGCCGGGTTATTCCTGTCACCGATGCCTCCGTATAGTGCTTTAAACGAAGCGGTTTCGCGCCACTTTAATTTCTTCAGCAAAGGTACTTTGTTAAAGAAGAAACCACCAAAGTGTTGATCAATATTTACACTGGCGTAACGATCGCTCACAAATTCGAGGAAGTTCATTAAGTTGTACGAGTTGATAACGTACGCAAATGTTTGGTTTGCCCTGTGGATGTTAAGCAAAGGATAAGGCACCTGGCCAAAAATGCGGCCTCCCTCTACGCTGATATCCGAAAAACCGAATGGCGCTATATAAAAGCGTTTATCAAACTGTACCTGTAAATTCTGGTAGCTGTATTCACTGCCCAATACATTTTTTAAACCCATGGTAAAATCAACCGATACAATAGGATACTTATTGATAATTGGAATCCTGAACATTTTACCCTGGTAAAACTGTTCATTTGGCGCGTACCTGAAACCAGCCGAAACCTCGGTAGTGGTAAGCGTATTAAAAATGGTATTTTGGTTGTTAATGAACGGGTATAAGGTACCAGCCGGGGTTTGCATCCATTTACGGAAGCCAAACTTGTACGATAAGTGGTTCTCAAACTCGTGCACGTAATCTATCTTGTACTGGTCGTTATACAGGTACTTATCGTTTGTACCACGTTTAAATGAAAGCAGGAAGTTATCTTCTTGGATGAATTGCAATTCCTGGCCCGGAATTTTGGTATCGCGCTGGAAACTTGCCCGGATATAGTTCTGCGGGAATTTGTAAATGCTTTTGCTGTTTAGCGAGTAGGTACCCGCTAAGAAATATTTCCAGCGTTCGTCTTTAAAACCGTAGGCACCGTAACCTTCAAAGTAGTAGCGCTTGCTTAATTCGGTAGTTGTACGCCCGCCTAAACGAAGCCTCAAACCCTCAATAGGGTTAAAGCTGTAGAAGGTACTGGCCGGGCCAACTTCAAACTTGCCAAAGCCCTTATAACCGGCAAATAAAAGTGTAATAATATCTGCCGTACGTCTGAACGATGGCATATGTGTAAGGCTATCAATGTTTTTATACACTTTAGATTCCGCAGTGCTGAGCGTATCCAAACGGTTCTCCGTCCAAAATTGCTCGCTGCGGTGCTTTACCTCATCGTTCTCCACCTCATTGCTTGGGGCGTAAGTAATGGCGGGCTGTGCTTTATTTACAGTGTAATTTTTATACGTTATGGTACGGATACCAAACAAACCGCCCTTTCGCTTTTGCGTTACGCCAAAATCTGCGTAGGTATTGCTGCGGCTAAGGTGGTAGCGGCCATCAGGGTTTTGTTCAAATTCCTGATCAACATGCATCATACGTACAAAGTTTACGTTGATATTTTTGTTGATGGTTAGCGCGGCTTTTTGTACTGCATAGTTACCATCGAGTGTAATATATATTTCTCCCTCAAACAGTATGTCGTTAGTATTACGCGGGGTAAAGCTTAGCTGTATCAGCTTGGCGTTGTTTGCGGTAGTAATGGTATCGGTAATAAAAAACTTGTAGTAGGTAGGGGCGGCATCAGCAATAGGGCTTAAGAACTGCCTGCCTAATAAATAAATGCTGTTGGTGTAAATATCTACCTTTTCGTAAAGGTGTTTAAAGTATTGGCCAACACCCTCATTATCAACGGCAGGGCCAAAGTTTACGCCTTTTTCACCCAATACAATTTCTTTGGTAATTTCCGGTGTTTTGCGATAGTATACCTGCGAAAGTTTTTCCTGCAGATAAATAGGTAATAAAGATTTACCCGGATAGCTGCTGCTGTCGCGGTTATCAAAAACAAACTTGTATTTTCTGAAGAATTTTTTCTCCGAGATCTTTTCAGAAAGATTGCTCAGCGAGAACTGCATCTTATCGTATTCCTTGTACTCAACAAAATTGTAGGCCTCCGGGCGGTTCTTCTCTTTATTGGCAATAACCTTGCGGATAAGTTCTACTGCGGGGTTCTCTTTATTGGTATAACGGGCGCTTTTATTAGAGCGTACGGTAACCTCGTTTAGTTGTTTAGATGATGGCGCCATCCTAACATTTATCTCCTGCTCTTTGCCGGGAGTAATGGTTACAATAACATCTTTATAGCCTAAATAAGTAAGCTTTAACCGGCTGTAAGGCTGCGTGGAGCGGATAGTGAACTTGCCATCGTTACCGCTGTTTACACCAATAGTACTACCCGGAAAAGATATGTTTACGTAAGGAAGGGTTTGCTTGTTGCCGGCATCGGTTACGGTGCCTGTAACTACAGTAGTTTGTGCAGCTAATGATGTGCTTACAAATAAGGCTATTATAAACAATAAACGCTTAAAAGGTTCTATACAATTCATTTATACACTTTACTGTTATGCAAACACAAACTTTTTTTGCAGGAAATAATTATAGCTTATACCTACCGATGTGGACACCAATACCTTTGAAACAATATAGCTTAAGCCTAAATAGTGCGTTACAAAAAACACACCACCGGTGTTAAGCAATATATTACCGCTCCAAACAACAAGGTATTTTGCAACTTGCCCGGGTACCGGTTTTTCTTTGTTTTTAAACACCCATACCCTGCCTAAAATAAAGTTAGCAGCACCGCCGGCAATGGTTCCAATTAAGCTTGCAGACAGGTACCAAAGATAAAAAAATTCCTTACAGACTATTGTGGTCAAAAAGTCAAATATCGACGCGGCAATAGACGAGGCCTGGGCTCTAACAAATGTTCTTGGCATTAGTACTTAAAATTGCCGAATAAGTTTACATTATAAACTTATTCGGCAGCATCGGTTCTTTTATCAATCTGCAATACCTGTTTTGTAGACTTGCAAATTGGTTAATTGTTACTATTTACGTATAAAATACAACTATAGTATGCAAAAATATTAAATAATAGGGGGATATTATAAAAAGTATGCAGATATAATAGTGTTTTTACAAAAGGTATATAAACAAAAAAACAGGTTACCATAAGCAAAAGCCTATAGTAACCTGTTTTGGTGAACAGTGTTATGCTCCGGCAAACATATCGTCGTAATAGTCGAGGCCTAAGTGTGTAATCAGGTCTTCGCCCATTAAGTAGCGTAAAGTGTTTTCCAGTTTAATTAACTGTTTAAATATATCATTCTCTGCATGTAAACCTGGTGCAGTTTGAGGCGATTTTAAGTAGAATGATAACCACTCCTGTATACCGCTCATGTTAGCGCGTTTAGCCATATCGCTAAATAAAGCTAAGTCTAAAGCGATAGGGGCAGCTAAGATAGAATCGCGGCAAAGGAAGTTGATCTTGATCTGCATTTTGTAGCCTAACCAGCCAAAAATGTCGATGTTATCCCAGCTCTCTTTGTTATCACCATGCGGAGGGTAGTAATTGATACGGATCTTGTGGAAGATCTCGCCATACAGCTCCGGGTTATCTTCGGGGCGCAGGATATCTTCCAACACACCTAATTTAGATACTTCTTTAGTTTTAAAGTTATCCGGATCATCTAATACCAAACCATCGCGGTTACCCAAAATATTGGTAGAGAACCAGCCGTGTACGCCTAATGAACGTGCTGCCAGGCCTGGTGCTAAAACAGTTTTCATTAAAGTTTGGCCTGTTTTAAAATCTTTACCGGCAATAGGTGTTTGGGTTAATTTAGCCAGCTCTATCATCGCCGGGATATCAACGGTTAGGTTAGGGGCGCCATTAGAGAATGGTACGCCTAATTTTAACGCTGCGTAAGCGTATATCATGCTTGGTGCAATACGTTTGTCATCGTCAATTAAAGCCTGCTCAAATGCTGCTAAAGTTTCGTGTATCTCAGATCCCTCAAAGTAAACTTCGGTAGAACCACACCATACTAAAACTACGCGGTCTAAACCGTTTTCAGACTGGAAGTTTTTGATATCTTCCATCACCTGCTGAGCAAGCTCGTAACGGGTACCTGTTTTTACGTGTGTGCCATCAAGGTTTTTAGCGTAGTTTTTGTCAAACGCGGCTTTCATTGGCTTAATTGCCTCTAAACCTTCTCTAACTTCGTTTAACAAAGATGCTTCTAACACTTTAGCGTTCATTGCAGCTTCGTAAACGTTATCTTCGTATACGTCCCATCCACCAAAAACAATATCTTCTAATTTGGCCAAAGGCACAAAATCTTTAATTTTTGGGTGACGGTTTTCAGTTCTTTTTCCTAAACGGATGCTTCCCATTTGTGTAAGCGATCCAACTGGCTGGGAAATGCCTTTCTTTACAGCTTCAACGCCGGCAATTAGTGTTGTGGCTACCGCGCCTAAACCTGGTATTAAAATACCAAGCTTGCCTGCAGCAGGTTTAATGTTGATTTTCATTTAGTGAATTGTGTTTTAAAGCCCTTCAGGGCAACGCCCATCACGACTTTTATTTTAGTGTTTATTGTTATACATAATGGGGGTTGGCCATTATTTTCTTTAGCAAATTAAAAGCTTGCTAACATCTGTAGGGGAGATGGACGATTGCTTTTTTTTGCTCGGCAAATAACTCATTTTTCAAACCATGGTTGCAAGTATTTTTGCAAAGATTACCAACAGATGAAAATTGAGTTTTATAGCGATGTATTTTTAACCTTTGTAGTATTATATTGTCTTTTGGTAGATGCGGTACGTTTTGTACTGATCGCCGCCAATGGCTTCAATAGCACGGTTTACCATTTCATTGTTCTCTAACGTCCACGATGCTTCAGCATACTTAAGCCCCTTGCGCCTGTATTCTTTTATAATGCTACCATAAAGGCAGGCTTCTATACCCAGCTTGCGGTAACCGTCAATAACACCAAGCAGCATAATACGGATCCCGGTTATTTTTTTCTTATTCAGTAATAATTTAAAGATACCTGTAGGCAGCAAACGGCCTTTCTTAATCGTTTTCAATATCTGGTTAATATCGGGTATGGCAACGCCAAAACCAACTATTTTGCCATCCTGCTCGGCAACCAATGCAAAATCAGGGTCGAGGATCATCTTAAGGTCTTTAGCCGTATAATCAAACTCCTCGTTGGTCATCGGGAAGAAACCAAGGTTTTTATCCCATGCCTTGTTATATACATCGCGCAGGGCATCAGCTTCCTGCTTAAAATTTTTAAGGTTTATCTTACGGATAGTAATACCGCTGTTGCGTGTTAAACGCTCCTGCAACCTATCCAGCATTTGTAACGATTTATCGTTATAATGCTGCCCGTCCCAGTACCAGGCCAGCAGGTCGGTTTGTTTTTTAAAACCGGCGTTCTCCAGCAGGGTAACGTAATACTCGGGGTTGTAGGTCATCATCACCACCGGCGGTTTGTCAAAGCCTTTTATCAGCAATCCGCACGTTTCGTTGGTTGATGGGTTTACCGGGCCAACAATAGTTTGTGCGCCTTTTTCTTTAAGCCAGCTAATAGCGGTATCAAATAAAAGGTTAGCAGTTTCCTGGTCGTTTATGCAATCAAAAAAACCAAAAAAGCCATCGCTTACATTGTTAAATGCGTTATGGCTGGTGTTAAAAATAGCAGCAATACGGCCAACGGCCTTGTCGCCATCGTAAGCTATAAAAGTTTGTAATGATGAGTGTTTATGAAAAGGGTGCGTGGTGAGCAGGTCCTTTTGGGCTATAAACAGTTCCGGTACGTAGTTAGGATCGTTTTTGTAGAGGTCATGCGGAAAATCGATGAAAGCCGCAAGTTCTTTCTTCGACGTAACCGGAACAATTTTTTTCATTTTATAAGCTTAGCATATTATTAACAGCATACAAACAGGAGAGTTGTATGCTGTTAATATACTTTATATAGTTATATTTTTTCTTTTATGGTAGTTACGCCAACCTCTTTAAATACAGCTACCAGCTTTTCAACAGCCTCATCAATTTGTGCAAATGTGTGCGTAGCCATTAGCGAGAAACGCAATAAAGATGAATCTGAAGGTACTGCCGGTGATACAACCGGGTTAACAAACACCCCGGCTTTTTGCAGTGAGTTGGTTACCTGGAAGGTTTTGGCATTATCGCGTATATAGATAGGTAGTATCGGGCTTTCTGATGCGCCAAGGTCAAAACCTTCTTCTGTTAATAATTTAACAGCGTAGTTGGTGTTATCCCAAAGCTTTTGGATGCGTTCCGGTTCAGCTTCGATAATGTCTAAGGCTGCAATTACGCTGGCAACGGAGCCCGGCGTCATGCTGGCGCTGAACATTAATGAACGGGCGCGGTGTTTAATATAATCGATAGTTTCGTAATCACTGGCAATAAAACCACCTAATGAAGCTAATGATTTGCTGAAAGTGCTCATGATGAGGTCAACCTCATCGGTTAAACCAAAGTGAGAAGCGGTACCAGAACCATTATGGCCAATTACACCTAAGCTGTGTGCATCATCAACCATAATGTTTACGCCGTATTTATCAGCAAGTTTTACAATTTCGGGCAGTTTTACAATGTCGCCTTCCATGCTGAAGATTCCGTCAACAACAATAACCTTAACAGCTTCTTCCGGCAAAATGCTCAGCTTGCGCTCAAGGTCTGCCATGTCGTTATGCGCGTATTTGATCACTTTAGAGAATGATAAACGGCTGCCATCAATAATAGAGGCGTGGTCATATTCATCTAAAATTAAATAATCGTTACGGCCGGTAATGCATGATAGTACACCCAGGTTTACCTGGAAACCTGTACTAAACAATACCGCAGCTTCTTTACCAACATATTTTGCCAAACGGTTCTCCAGTTCGATGTGGATATCGAGTGTTCCGTTCAGAAATCGTGACCCGGCACAGCCAGATCCATATTTATCAATGGCTTTTTTAGTAGCTTCTTTTATTTTAGGATGGTTTGTAAGACCTAAATAGGAGTTAGAACCAAACATTAAAACACGCTGATTATTGATAATAACTTCAGTATCCTGGCCGCTTTCTATCGGCCTGAAAAACGGATACAGTCCCTGTGCCCGGATCATATTCGCATCCTGGAACTGGGCAATCTTCTCGTGTAACTTTTTAACCATTTATAAACACTTCTTAAATTTTTTGTAAAAATACCATGAATAAGCTTATAACTTGCATTACAAGTGTAAATTTTTTTACACTATCTTAATATACACACTATAACAGCATATACACTTCTCATCAGGCAAATTAATTAAATTTTTATTTAAACATTGTCACTAATTTTCAATTTGTCTAAAAAAAGATTGAAAACCCGGCAATTGTACTAAATTTATCTTTGTTAAGTAAAATTTCTGTTGCTAATTACTTAAATATTTATTATTATAGCATCTTAGTGCACCCCTATTAATTAAATGAAAATGTACGGAACTATTTACCTTTAGTTTCGTTTTATATTGCATTCACAGCCCTTATGAAAAAACTCCGTTGCTTTTACTTCTCTAATATACTACTTTTTTCGCCGGTTTTACTATTTGCGCAAGGTGTAACTGATACTACCACCGCTGTTGTTACTTTAAGGCAAAGTATCCAGTTTGCAATTGGTAACCAGCCGGTACTTAAACAAGCTTACATTGATGAGCAGATAAACGAGCGCGATATCCGCATTGGGCTATCTGCTTGGCTTCCGCAGGTAAGCAGCTCTAACAGCTTTCAGCATTATTTTCAAAGGCCGGCAGTTATTGCAGGTGGTACCACCACGGGCGGAACGGGTACTGGAACAGGCAGCGGAACAGGAACGGGCGGTACCGGAACAGGCACCGGAACAACCGGCCAGCAAAATTTAGCCATAGCGCACAACGTATCTAACATAGGTGTACAGGCCAGCCAGGTACTATATAATAATGATGTGTTGCTGGCTTCAAGGGGTTCTAAATATTCAAGGCAATATTATAAACAGAACACGCAAAGCAGTAAGATAGATCTGGTATCTGATGTTAGCAAAGCTTTTTATGATGTTTTATTATCGCAGCGCCAGCTCGATATCATTAAAGGTGACATTGTAAGGTTGCGCCGCAGTTTAAAAGATGCCACATCGCGTTATGAGGCAGGGGTGGTTGATAAAACCGACTACAAGCAAGCTACTATTGCTCTTAATAATGCCCTTGCATCGCTTAAGCAAACACAGGAAGCCATTAAAAGTAAAACAGCCTACCTTAAACAGGTAATGGGCTTCGATCCCAACAAAGGCTTGGTTCTGTCGTATGATTCGGCTCGTTTTCAAAGTGATGCGGTGATGGATACCACCCAAATGGTAAGCTACGGTAACCGTATAGAATACCAATTACTGGAAACGCAGAAGAATATTCAAAACTTAAACGTATCGTATTATCGTTGGGGCTTTTTGCCATCGTTATCGGCTGTGGGTGCCTACAGTCTTGCTTATTTTAATGATAGCTTCTCTAAATTGTATAATGATGCGTACCCCACATCATACGCAGGCCTTAGTTTAACCATACCTATATTTACAGGTACACGCCGCCTGCAAAACTTAAGTAAGGCACGCCTTCAGGTTAAACGTACCGATCTGGATCTGGAGAACACCCGTAACGCCATCAATACCGAATATACGCAGGCATTGGCTTCTTATAAAAGTAATTATACCAACTGGCAGCTGCTGAGCGAAAACGTGCAGCTTGCGCGCGATGTATATAAGGTGGTTGATCTGCAATATCGCGAGGGAATTAAAACTTACCTGGATGTTATTGTATCGCAAACCGACCTGCGCACCGCCGAACTGAATTACTACAACGCATTATTTCAACTACTATCAAGTAAAATAGACCTGCAAAGAGCTTTGGGTACTTTGCCTACCGAATAAAAATATGAAGAACAGATATACCTCCTTTATCGCCGCTGTGGCATTGTTATCAATAACAGCGTGTGGCAACAAAGACAAAAAAGACGCTGCCGCTGCTGCACCGCCGGCAACCCCGGTAAACGTTATTGAGGCGCAAAAAGCAAATGCCCTGTATTATGATAAATATCAGGGTGTGGTAACTGCCCTTAATTCGGTTGAACTGCGCAGCCAGGTAGCCGGTTTTATTACAGGCATCTTTTTTAAAGAGGGCGATGTGGTTACCAAAGGCGCCCCGCTATATGAAATAGACCGCCGCAAGTTTGTTGCTGCATACGAGCAGGCAAACGCCAACTTAATAAGCGCAAAAGCAAACCTGGTAAAAGCACAAAAGGATATAGACCGCTACAACATGCTGTTAAAGAATGATGCAGTAGCCCGCCAAACTGTAGACCAGGCAACTGCCGCTTACGAAAGCAGCAAAAGCCAGGTAGCAGTAGCACAGGCTGGTGTAGCATCTGCCGCAACAGATCTTTCTTACGCAACCATCCGCGCACCATTTACCGGGCGTATAGGTATTTCGCAAGTGAAATTGGGCGCCCAGGTTTCACCAGGGACTACGCTGTTAAATACAATATCTACAGGTAACCCAATAGGGGTTGATGTAGTGATAAACGAGCAGGATATTAACCGCTTTTACAGGTTGCAAAATAAGAGCACAGATACCACTTTCAGATTACAACTGCCTGATGGCGCTACTTACAGCAAAACAGGTAAAGTATTTGCTATAGACAGGGGCGTAAACGACCAGACCGGGAGCATTAAAGTCCGCATTCAGTTCCCTAATGCTCAGGATACGTTGAAAGATGGTATGAGCTGCGTATTACAGGTATTAAATGATGATTCTGGCGACCGTGTGCAAATCCCATACAAAGCTATTACCGAGCAAATGGGCGAGTTTTTTGTGTTCATTTCCCAGGATACCATTGCCAAGCAACAGAAAGTGGTGTTAGGTCCGCGTATCCAAAGCAACATTGTAGTAATGCAGGGTTTAAAACCGGGAGATAAAGTTATTACCGAAGGCTTTCAGCGTTTGAGGGATGGTGGCAAGATCACTTTAGGCCCTCCGGCTGGTGCTGCAGGTGCCCCGGCTGCCGGCGGCGAGAAAAAAGACGCGCCAAAACAATAACAAGAAAGGTATTGATCCTTTCAGGTAAAATATCAGGGAATGAAAAAACTTCCTAAACGCTAAGCTAAAGAAATTAAGAATGATCGCAGATACTTTTATACGACGCCCCGTAACCGCCATAGTAATCTCATTGGTTATTGTGATAGTTGGGATTTTGGCTATGCTAAGCCTCCCGATAGGGCAGTACCCCGAAATTACCCCGCCAACGGTGCAGGTAACCGGTAACTACACCGGCGCTGATGCACTAACCGTTGAGCAAACCGTTGCCACCCCTGTAGAGGTGCAGGTAAACGGGACCCCGGGCATGACCTACCTGCAAAGTAATAGTACCGGTAACGGTGCCATGAGCATGACGGTTAACTTTGAAGTAGGTACAGATATTAACAACGCCGCGCTTGACGTGCAGAACCGTGTGGGTATTGCCCAGCCGACCCTGCCGCAGGAGGTACAGCGTTTAGGGCTTATTGTGCGTAAACGTAACCCGAGTATTTTATTGCTTGTGGCCATGTATTCGCCAAAAGGCAGCCACGATGTAACTTTTGTAGATAACTATACCAACGTATTTATTAAGGATGCGTTGCTGCGTACCAAAGGTGTGGGCGACGTGTTTACCCGTGCCGATGATTTCAGTATGCGTATCTGGCTAAAGCCTGATAAACTGGCTGCATTAAATATGACTGCTGCCGACGTTACCGCTGCTTTAAGCGAGCAGAATGCGCAGGTTGCTGCCGGTACTGTAGGTGCTACCCCGCAGATGAAGGGCCAAACTTTTGAGTATACCGTATTGGTAAAAGGCCGTTTAACCAGCAAGGCAGAGTTTGAAAACATTGTTGTAAAAACGCAGCCAGGTACGGGTTCTATTGTTCACCTTAAAGATATTGCCCGCGTAGAATTAGGTAAATTTAACTATGCAGGTAACTCGTTTGTTGATGGTAAACGTGCATCATACTTGTTAATATACCAGGCACCGGGCAGCAACGCTATCGAAACGGCTGATAACGTTACGGCAACTATGAACGAGCTTAAAAAATCATTTCCTGCAGATATTGATTTTGTGGTTCCGTTTGAATCTGTTACCGTGGTAAAGGTATCGTTGGAAGAGGTGGTAGAAACACTGGTTATCGCGCTTGCGCTGGTAATTATCGTAGTGTTTTTGTTCTTACAGAACTGGCGTACAACGCTTATTCCGGTACTGGCTATCCCGGTATCTATTGTGGGTACGTTCATTTTCTTTGTACCGCTGGGCTTTACCATTAATACACTTACCTTATTCGGTTTTGTGCTGGCTATTGGTATTGTAGTGGATGACGCCATTGTGGTAGTTGAGGCTGTGCAGCATTATATGGATGAAGAAGGTATGGATCCTAAAGAAGCCACGCACCATGCCATGAAGGATATTTCGGCGCCGGTTATTGCTATCGCGCTTATCCTTGCGGCAGTGTTTGTGCCGGTAGGTTTTGTGCCGGGTATTGTTGGTCGTTTATATCAACAGTTCGCTATAACTATTGCTATATCGGTACTGATTTCGGCATTTGTGGCATTGTCATTAACACCTGCGTTATGTACTATATTATTACGCCCGCATAAAATTGATGAGAAATCAACCGGTTTAAATAAGTTGTTCTACAAATTTAACCAATGGTTCGACAGGGTTACCGGGCGTTACCGTAACACGGTAGACAGGGGTATTAAGCACTCCAAATTTGTGGTGATCATACTGGTATGTATCGTAGTAGGCACCATATTTATCTTCAAGGCCAAACCATCGGGTTTCTTACCGTTGGAAGATGAAGGCCGTATATTTGTTACATACGATTTACCGGAAGGTTCCTCTACAGAACGTACCGTTGCGGTATTGCACGAGATGATGAAAACGCTTGACAGTGTACCTGCTATCAATCACTACGCAGCATTAGGTGGATTAAACGCGGTAAACTTTGCAACAAAATCTAACAGTGCAACCATTTTCGTACAGCTAAAACCGTGGGAAGATCGTAAGAATAAAGAAGACCAGTTGCAGGGCGTAATTGCCACCATACAAGGCAAACTTGCACGGTATAAAGAAGCCAGCGTGGTTGTTATTTCTCCACCGGCCATACCTGGTTTGGGTAATACAGGCGGTTTCTCTTTCATCTTACAGGAAAAGGAAGCCGGCGGCGATATCAAAAACTTTGAGAAGGTGCTGAATACCTTTGTTGCTGCTGTAAACAAGCGGCCGGAGATTGCCAAAGCGTTTACTTTCTTTGGCGCACACACACCTGCATACCAGTTAACGATAGACAGGGAGAAGGCCAAGAAGTTGGGAGTAAAGGTTTCCGACGTAAACAGCGCTCTGCAAACTTACATGGGGAGTACGTATGTGAACGATTTTACCATCTACGGCCGAAACTTCAGGGTAGTAACACAGGCGGATACCGGCTATCGTACTAACATCCAAAATATAGGCCAGTACTTTGTACGTAATGAAGCAGGGGGCATGGTGCCTTTAAGTACGCTTACAACATACAAAGTTATTGAGAACGCACCTTTAATATCGCACTACAATCTGTTCCGTTCTGCGGAGATCAATGGTAATACCAAACCGGGTTACAGTAGTGGTGATGCCATAGAGGCATTAAAGGAAGTTGCTGCCGAAACGTTGCCGCAAGGCTACGGTTATGAGTTTTCGGGTCTAAGCCGTGAGGAGTTGTTATCAGGATCTAAAACCATTTACATATTCGCCTTGTCGATAGGTTTCGTATTCTTGTTCCTGGCGGCATTGTACGAGAGTTGGTCGGTGCCATTCTCAGTATTATTGGCTGTACCGCTTGGTGCATTTGGTGCGATATTATTTCTTTGGTTTAACAAGGGCCTTACCAACAACGTGTATGCGCAGATTGGTTTGATAACACTGATAGGTTTGGCGGCTAAGAACGCCATCCTGATAGTAGAGTTTGCCAAGGAACGTGTAGACCGTGGTATGGAACTGGAAAAAGCTACACTGGAAGCGGTAAGGCTGCGTTTAAGGCCAATTATCATGACCTCACTGGCATTTATATTAGGTGTATTGCCACTGTTATTTGCATCAGGTGCAGGTGCCGAAGCACGTAAAACCATCGGTTATACCGTATTCGGCGGGATGCTTGCCGCAACATCACTGGCCATATTTATAGTGCCGGTGCTGTTCTACATCATTACCAAGTTTGCCTACGGTAAAGAAAAACTGGCAGAACTGGAGAAAAACTACAAGCCCGAACCCGGTGTAGACCACTAACAACATATTATATAATATTGAAGCCCCTGAAAAGGGGCTTTTTTTATGTCATATTACCTCGGTAAAGCGTATTATGGCATGAAAAACAGATGAAATTTGGCTTATTAAATTCGAGGCATATAGTTAACACAATACACTTTGTACCCTAACAAGCACAAATTTGGTTGAATAATTTGGTGTTTCAGTCTTGTTTAAGAGTGCGGAATCTCCCTCTGGCAGGGTGTAAAACCAAGTTGATTATCAGCCAATAAACTATCAAAACATATGCTTTTATGCATTCTAATGGAAATCTAATGTGTAATTAGTGTTAAAACTGGCACGATGGCAAAGTATTTGTTAATGTGGACATATCACAATTGATAAGTTTTACTAAAAACAACAACAATGAAAAGAATGACTAAAGTAGTAGCAGCAGCGTTTACAGCAGCAGCTATATTTATCGGAACAAATGTTAATGCACAATCAACTCCAAAAAACGCTTTTCGTTTTGGTTTTGGTGTGGAAGGTTTAGTACCTACAGGTAATCTGCACGATATTTCTAATGTAGGTGTAGGTATAACTCCACGTTTACAATACGGTGTGGCTGATAATTTGGCTTTAACTTTAACATCAGGTTACTATAACTTTTTTGGTAAAGAGATAGAGAACACTGGTATCAAAACAAAATCATATGGTATGATACCTGTAAAAGCAGGTATTAAAGCCTTTGTATCACAAAACATCTATTTAGGTGCAGAAGTTGGTGCTGGTTTTGAAACATCTACTTTTGGTGCATTAAAAGATCAGAATACTGATGGATTTTCTAAAAATACCAAATTAATCGCATCACCAACTATTGGTTATGCATCCCAAAAATGGGATGTAGGTGTTCGTTACGAAAACTACTCTGGCCAAAGCAATAACTTTGGTGCAGTTGGCTTACGTATAGCTTACGGGTTCGGTTTGTAATTATAACCGATACTAAATTTAATAAAAAGCCCGCTTATCAAACTGATAAGCGGGCTTTTTTATGTTATCTGAATTAAACGAATTTAAGAATTAATCAAATTTTAAAAATCCAACAAATTCGTTTGATTAGCGTTCAGATGAATCTGTTAACCCGGTTACACCAGTTTAGCCAGCGCTGCTTTAATTCTTTTCATAGCCTCTACCAATTTGTCTTCGGCTGCGGCGTAGGAGATCCTGATGGATTTTTTATCACCGAATGAATCGCCACCTACAGTAGCTACGTGTGCCTCTTCCAGCAGGAATATGCTCAGTTCATCAGAATCTTTAATTACTTTTCCGTTGAAGCTTTTACCAAAGAAAGAAGTAACGTTAGGGAAGAAATAGAATGCGCCTTCCGGCAGGTTCACTTCAATGCCGTCAATTTCTTTTAGCAGGCCGTAAACCAGGTCGCGGCGTTTAAGGAACTGGTCGCGCATGGCTAAAACAGTTTCTAACCCACCCGTGTAAGCTGCTACACCCGCTTTTTGGGTGATAGAGCATGTACCCGAAGTGATTTGTCCCTGTAGTTTATCACAGGCAGCAGCAATGACGCTGTTAGATGCGGTGTAACCAATTCTCCAGCCGGTCATAGCAAAAGCCTTAGACCATCCGTTTACGATAATTACGCGGTCCTTAATAGAATCGAACTGGGCGATAGATTCGTGCCCGCCGATGAAGTTGATATGCTCGTAAATCTCGTCGCTTAGGATGTAGATCTCCGGGTATTTTTCAAACACTTTAGCCAAGCCCTCCAATTCATCTTTGCTATACACGCTGCCGGTTGGGTTACAAGGCGACGAGAACATGAACAGTTTGGTTTTTGGCGTAATAGCTGCTTCTAACTGCTCCGGAGTGATCTTGAAATTCTGCTCAACGGTAGTATCAATAAATACACTTACACCTTCGGCAAGTTTTACAATTTCTGAATACGATACCCAATATGGGGTAGGGATAATAACCTCTTCACCGGGGTTAACTAAGCATAATACCGCGTTGGCAAGCGCTTGTTTAGCACCTGTAGAAACTACTATCTGGGTATCGGTATAATCAAGGTTGTTTTCGTTCTTAAGCTTGCCTACAACAGCCTTGCGCAGATCTGGGTAACCGGCAACAGGGGTGTAGTAGGTGAAATTCTTGTCCATAGCTGTTTTTGCAGCTTCCTTAATATGATCCGGCGTATGAAAATCAGGCTCGCCGAAGCTTAAGCTGATCACATCCACACCTTTGGCCGCCAGCTCGCGACCCATTTTGGCCATCTTAATGGTCTGAGATTCCGACAGGTTGTTTATCCTGTTACTTAATGCGCTCATATAATTTGTGTTATTGCGGCAAATATAGAAAATTAGTTTACCCAATAGTAAAGTAAGTACAGGAGAATTAAGGGTGGAGGGGGTTCATATTTCACCCGGTTATTTTTCTTACCCCCTCTTTTTTAAATATCAACATTACCAAAGCTGTTATTACTACACCGGCAGAACCATAAAATGCATCGATAATATCCGGTGTGTTTAGCAGGCGCACCCAGGTTTCAACTACAAAGTTAAGTGCAATAGCCAACACCCCAAGCCAAATTACAAATTTAAAAAGGGCGCCCTGCATTATCCAGATAAAAGATATAATCCCCATTAATAGGGATGTGATAACAAAATTAGAAGTGTGCATAAATACTTCGCCGAAATGCAACTGTATGAACTGCAGCTTTTTAATACTCAATAAAGCTATATTAATAATCAGGAAGCCATAAAAAGTTAGGATACCTTTTATATTTGGTGCGAATTTAAACTGGATATTCTGTAGAGGCATACTTATAATATTACTTTGTAAAACTAAGCTATGAATAAGTGTTTACTAACATCCTGATTTTAATACTCCTGTAACCAAAACACACAATATTAATCCCGGCATGTTACAATCTTAAAATACCCAAAGGTAAATTTACGTAAGTTTGCCCCCTTAATATTTGCGGTTTTGAAGGAACATAAACGGATCATATTACTCTCGCTCATTACCGGTGTTGTGCTGATGGTAATGAAATTTACCGCCTATTTTTTAACTAACTCTAACTTTGTACTTACCGATGCCGCCGAAAGTATTGTAAACGTAGTGGCCAGCTCATTCGCGTTTTACAGCATTTACCTGGCATCCTTACCACGTGACGAGAACCACCCCTACGGGCATGGCAAGGTAGAATACTTTTCGGTTTTTATAGAAGGGGCTTTGATAGGCATTGCAGGTGTGATCATCATCCTTAAATCGGCATACAGCTTTTTTTATCCTGAAGTTATCCACGACCTTTTAATGGGTGCTGTGATTATTGGTATCACCGGGGCTATCAACGGCGGGCTCGGCTATTATATGGTTAGTAAAGGTAAATCGCTGCCCTCCATTACCATTGAAGCCGATGGCAGGCATTTACTTACCGATATGGTTACCAGCGGCGGCCTGGTGGTTGGCTTGCTACTGATCCACTTTACCGGGATTCTTTGGCTGGACAGCGGGCTCTCTGTACTGGTAGGCGGATATATCTTATTTACCGGTTACAAGCTCATTCGCCGCTCGGTAGCGGGGCTAATGGACGAAACCGATTTTAACATCGTGAGCGATGTGGTTAAACTTCTGGGCGATCAGCGCCATGAAGAGTGGATAGATATCCATAACCTGCGCGCACAAAAATATGGTAACGAACTGCATATCGACTGCCACCTTACCCTGCCAAACTATTTCGACCTGAACCGGGTACACACCGAAGTAAAACTGGTAGAAAAACTCATCAATACCAAAGGCGGCATAACTACCGAACTGTTTATTCATACCGACCCATGCGTGCCTTACTGCTGCCACTATTGCAGCATGCCAAATTGCCCTATCAGGTCGGAAGCCAAAAATGAGGATATAACCTGGACGATGGATAACGTGATGCGTAACAAAAAACACTATGAACACTAAGCAATTTTTTAACGTACGTGTTTACGGCTTGCTGATAAACGATAACAACGAGGTACTGATAAGCGATGAGCAGGAATACGGCATGCGTTTCACTAAATTTCCCGGTGGCGGGCTTGAGTACGGTGAAGGACTTACCGACGGACTTAAACGCGAGTTTGTAGAAGAATGTAATACGGAAGTCGAGATTATAAACCACTTTTATACAACTGATTTCTTTATGAAATCGGCCTTTAACGATTCGCAGATCATCAGCGTGTATTATGTGGTAAAAGCAGTATCCGATCTGCGCTTTGTAACCAAAACCCTTGTATTTGATTTTGATGGAGAAGGCGATACCCTGCAATCCTTCCGCTGGATTAAACTAAATGAATTAAAGTCCGCTCATCTTACCTTCCCGATAGATCAGTACGTTGCAGACCTTTTAATAAAAAATACATGAACCTGGTAGAGCGCGACCTGCAGGTGATATGGCACCCCTATACCCAAATGAAAACCGCCCAGCCGCCTATACCCATAGTGAGGGGAGAAGGTGCATGTTTGTATGCTGAGGACGGTACCAAATATATTGATGCGGTGTCATCCTGGTGGGTAAACATCCACGGGCATGCCCACCCATACATTGCCCAAAAAGTGGCCGAGCAGTTGAACAAGCTGGAGCACGCCATCTTTGCCGGCTTTACGCACCCCGGTGCCGTTGAACTGGCCGAACGCTTGCTTGCTATTTTGCCATCCAATCAACAAAAGGCCTTTTATTCTGATAACGGTTCTACAGCTGTTGAAGTAGCTATAAAAATGTGCCTGCAATACTGGCATAACAAAGGCGAGCAACGCACAAAAATAGTGGCTTTTAAAAATGCTTACCACGGCGATACCTTTGGCGCCATGAGCGTAAGCGGCCGCAGTGCCTTTACCGCAGCCTTTGATAGTTTATTATTTGAGGTAGAGTTTATTGATCTGCCGGATGAGCATAATATAGAGGCGATAAAAATGCAGATCTCGGGTATTAAATCCCAGATCTCCTGCTTTATCTTCGAGCCTTTGGTGCAGGGTTCAGCAGGGATGATCATGTATGAAGCCGCCCACTTAAATGAGCTGATGGCGCATTGCCGGCAGGAAGATGTACTGCTTATTGCCGATGAAGTATTCACCGGCTTTGGCCGTACAGGTAAAAACTTTGCCTGCGACCATGTACAGATACAGCCCGATATTATGTGTTTCTCCAAGGGGCTTACCGGCGGTACCATGGCTTTTGGCTTAACTACCTGTACTAACGAGATCTACAATGCTTTCCTGTCGGACGATAAGATGAAGACGCTTTTTCACGGGCATTCTTATACGGCCAACCCGGTAGCTTGCGCCGCGGCGCTGGCTAGTCTGGATCTGTTTCTGGAGCGCGCTACCAGCCATAGCATCAACCGGATTGTTGAAAAGCACGCCGCATTTGCCGAACGGATAAAAGAGCGTGCCTCTGTTAAAACCGTGCGCCAAACCGGTACTATACTGGCTATGGAATGGCAAACAGATAGCAACACCTCTTACTTTAGTAATCTGCGCGATAAGCTGTATCATTACTTTTTAAACGCGGGTATCATATTACGGCCATTAGGCAACGTTATTTATATTTTACCGCCATATTGCATTACCAATGCCGAGCTGGATTATATTTACAGCACAATTGAGCAGGCCCTCAACGATATTTAACTATGGAACTAAACACCATCCTACCCAAAATTATAGCTGATAATCAACTGCATGCCCGCTGGCTAAACACGCTATCGCTGATGGAGAACACCGGCGCACGTAAGATCTCGGCCAGTGAAGACCCGGCAACGGTTACCTACATTATTCTGAAACACGCTGCCGAAGAACACCGCCATGCATTCTACCTGAAAAAGCAGATAGAAAAAACAGGCGAAAGCCTGCCAACCTATTCGGGTGAGTACCTACTGGCACCGGCCTTTAGTAAATATTATTTAAACCAGCTGGATATTGACGTTTGCCGCTACCTTAAATACGGACTGGAATTATCCGGCAAAGAACTGCGTTTTGCGGCGTATCTATTAGTTACTTATGCCATAGAAGTACGTGCCGACGAGCTTTACCCAATTTACCAGGATGCTCTGGATGCGGTTAGCAATAAGGTGAATGTAAAATCTATTATATTAGAAGAAGAAGGCCACCTGGAGGAAATGATTAACCAGCTGCAGCATTTCTCGGCAGATTGGCAGGTGCATGCACAAAAGGCGGTAGACTTTGAAACAGAGCTATTTGCCAAATGGGTAAATAACCTGGCATCGGAGATCAACTAAAAAAATCCATCTTAAAAATAAACCCCGGTAATGCTGAATTACCGGGGTTCTTTATTTTGTTTGAAATTTATGGCTTAGTTACCACCACCGCTAAGGGCTTTCAGGTCATCAAGTGTAATTTTTTCAAAATCACCAGGGATACCGAATGTACCTGCAGGCGCTTTTTGCTCTACAACACTTTTAACGGTAACCTCAGAAGTTTGGCCTTCCTGGAAGTTAGTGAACTGTACCGGGAAACCACCCGCACCTGCATAGTATTTAGACATACCGGTTACAGGTACAGAAATATCGTTGGTTACCCAGATATCATAAGTTTTGCCGGTTTTGGTATCCTTAGCTACAACTTTTTTGCAGTTAAAGCCAGAGATAACTTTGGTTTCGGTACCCGGGGTAAACGTAAGTACAGGTATTTTTGCGATCAGCTCTTCTGCCTCGGCAGGAGAGGCTACAGCAGCCTTTTTCATAGAGGCAACAGCTACATCAACCAAAATTGCGTAATACTTGTAGTTAGCATCGGTAATAACCTTAATATTAGCCGGGCCTGCAGAAAAGGCAACAGCGCTTGAATCTGCACGGAAGTAGTGTTTAGCCTCTACCTGCTGCCCTTGCATGGCCATATTAAAGGTAACAACACCCTCTTTATAAGCTTTTTGGGCACTTGCGGTAATTGCTGTTGCAGAAAGTGCTATACCTAAGGCAACGGTAAATAATTTAATCTTCATAGTTTTAATTTAATGGATACAATTTAGTGTGTAATTAACTGTAATGCAAATTTTTTTAAAATTCCTAAAACTTGTTATTTAGATACAATGGTTACTGATTTGTTACGCTTTAACACAATACAATTTACAGGAATATTTTTCAGCTTATCAATATATCGGTCAGAATTACTTCCATCCAGTATAACTGTTTGGTTTGTAATGGCTTTTGTATTGACGAATGGATTGCCGCTGATATACAAGTAGTCGATTTTTAATTGCTGGGGTATTGACTGGAATGCCTGCTGATGGTTTAACAGCAGTAATTTTTTATCAGAGAACTGCATCAGGCCGCCTTGTTTCATCAGCCACGGGAGTTGTACAGCAGCACCGGGCTTACAGATAATATAATCAGCTATCCGGTTGCTATCCAGGCAAGGTTGTATGGAATATTGAAAGTTTTTATCGGTATCCGCCAAATCGCTTATTACAACGCCGCGGCTGCCATTTTTAAACACAATACCAGTATGCTTGCGCAGATTGAGAAAAATAACAGATTGCTTTTGATCACTCCTGAATCTCTTAAAACTAATACTGATACAAAACAGCAGAGTAGTGGCCAGCGCAGTTTTAAGCAGCCAAGTCCGTTTGATGTTGTATAGCCAGTAAAATAGCGCGATGATGATTACATAAAGCAGCAAATGTTGTGTACGGCTTAGCCAGATCTTGCCGATGCTTGCATAGGGCGTATGCTCAATATAAGCAAGGCATTTGTTCATCAGCAGGATGGTATTCTCTAAAATATAACCTAAAGCCGGCGAGAGCCCGTTCATCTGCGGCAAAATAAGCAGCGCCAAACCGGCATACATAATAATAAAGATGGGTGTGGCAATCAGCAGGTTGCTCAATAAAAAGTAAACCGGGAACTGGTGGAAATAAAAAGCACTCAGCGGAAAGGTAATCACCTGCGCCGAGATGGATACCGAACATGCCTGCCAGATCTTGTCGCCCAGCCAGTTCTTTACTTCCAGCCAATTATAAACTATAGGCTGAAAAACAACCAGGCCTGCCACCGCAAAATAGGATAACTGGAAACCAACATCAACAAGCAAAAAGGGATCGTACAAAAGCAGTGCAAAAGCCGATACGGCCAGTATATTTAAACTATTAATGTACCGGCTGTATGTTTTACCGGTAATAACCATGCTGATCATTACCGCGGCGCGGAACACTGCAGGAGAAAAACCCGTAAGCAGGGCATAGCCCCATATCAGCACGATAATAATAACCGCTTTAATAATGCGCCCATGTCTATACCTGTTTAAAAATGCCAGCATCCAGCCCAGTATCAGGTAAATAATTGCCACATGCCCGCCCGAAACAGAGAGAATATGAATGGTGCCGGTTTTAGAATACGCTTGCAGTACATCGTTACTCAAATCGGCTTTGTAGCCTAATATTAAGGTAGATGCTACCGCTATGGCCGAGGTATCCCGCATGTTCTGCTTTAACTTTTTAACGAGGTTTTGCCGCAATTCTAAAGCATAGGCAATTACCGGGTTGCCATAACCCGATTTTACAACCGCATATTGTTTGGGGTATAAAAAGGATTGATGGTAAACGTTCTTACAAGCCAGGTACTGCTTGTAATTAAACTCACCGGGGTTAAACGGCGGATCTACTGTAGTGTAATTGGCAGGGATAAGTAATTCCTCGCCGTAAAATAAATTCTTAGCTAATTCATCTTTAATAGTTACCAGTAGTGTGCCGCTTGTTTGCCGGGTTTTACCGTTAGTGATAACTTGTGTAATGGCAGCGGTGAACGGCGTCAGCTCGTTTTTTACTTTGGGCTCGCTGTTGATATGGGCTACGAGGTATTGGGCTTTAACTTTAGAAAAATGCGTTGGATTGTTTAATTCATTTCGTTGTATGGTAATTAACCAACCAGCGAGGAAAAGAATGCTATGCAGCAGTAAGCCGCCCAGCCATTTTATTTTGTAGATATTTAGTTTGCTGTAACCCCAATTAAGCAAGGCAAAAGCAATACATAAAACAGCGAGGATGCAGGAAATTAAAATAACGCTGCCAAAAAAGCTCAGCCCCAAACCTATCCCCGCCAAAAAGGGGAGCAGCAATATAACAACAGGGATCTCGCCTTTATGGTCAGCTATCATACAGTATTTCCCGGCCCTTCGTAATAACGGGGCGATAAGGTTTGTTTCAGGAAATAAAAATAGCTTATCTGCGCAAGATTACAACTCGTCGCGCACTTCCAATAGGAATTTTTTAAGGCTTTCGAGCGAATCTATTACACGCTGGCTGTCGCGGGTATCGCCCATGTTGGTTTTCAGGTGGTCTTTTGCGCCTTGCAGGGTGTAACCCTTATCGCGGATGAGGTGAAAAATGATCTTGAAATTCTCCAGGTCCTCGGGGGTAAAGTAGCGGTTGCCTTTTTTATTCTTCTTGGGCTGCAGTACATCAAACTCTTTTTCGTAAAAACGGATCAGCGATTGGTTAACATCAAACATGGCCGAAACTTCACCCATGGTATAGTACATTTTACTGATCTCGCGTTCTTTGTAAGGCATATGCAAATGTAAACGGAAATTTCGAAAAATGGATTTGACATTTTGAAAATTACCGCCACACGCTCTTAAAACTAATCTGTGGCTACTCTAAAAAATAATTACAGGAGTTGATAATTGTAAGTTTTCTTCTTTTACAGATTAAAAAAAATAGTTATGTTAGAGTCCTGATTAATTTATGATTAAAACCTTTATCGCTTGCGTGCTAACCCTGTTTGGCACAAACCTGGCTTTTGCAAACCTTGCCGATTCCACAGTTACTATTAAATCTGCAGCAGAAAACTACCACTTTGTTTATAATTCAAAAAGCGCTTCGGTGGAAATCAAGCAAAAGCTTACTTCCAGCTATGTTTCTACCAATTTTCAGGCAAATATCCCGGTTGGCCAAAGTTATAACAACCAGGTAACCATCAATTCGGTAACCTGCGAAGTGGATGGCCGCACCCCGCGCGATTTTAAACCGCAATACACCTATTACGGTGGCGAAGACGTGTTTTATTCCGACCAAAAAGTTTGTTATTTCCCGCTTGTTATCCCTAAAAAAGGCAGCGTTGGCGTGGTAACCTTTGAACAAACCGTGGCCGACCCGCGTTATTTTACCAGCATATACTTTACCGAACCGTATGCCGTAACCCAAAAGGATGTTACCATAAAAATTCCCCGCTGGATGAAGGTGGAGCTGAAGGAACTCAACTTTGCAGGCTTTAACATTAAAAAGACTACCCAGTATTTAAGCGGTGAGGATGCCGACCTGATCACTTACAGCATGCAAAACCTGCCGGCCAGCGCCAGGGAAAATAACAGCCCCGGCCCAAGCTACTTATATCCGCATCTGCTGGTGATGTGTAAATCGGCAGCGCCTGCCGGTAATAGCTTCACCTACTTTAACACGCTGGACGATCAGTACAAGTGGTATCACACGCTTACCAAAACCACCGTGGCCGATCAGGCTGCTATAACTGCCAAAGTAAAGGAACTCACGGCCGGACTTACTACCGACCTGGATAAGATCAAAGCTATTTATTACTATGTGCAGGACAATATCCGGTACATAGCTTTTGAAGACGGCATGGCGGGTTTTAAACCCGATAACGCCGACGAGGTGCTGCGCAAAAAATATGGCGATTGCAAGGGAATGGCCAACCTTACCAAAGCATTACTTGCCGCAAGCGGCTACGATGCGCGCCTGTGCTGGCTGGGCACAAATCACATTGCATATGATTACCAAACGCCCTGCTTATCGGTGGATAACCACATGATCTGCGCGCTGGATCATCAGGGTAAAACATACTTTTTAGATGCCACTGAAAGCAACATTGGCTTTAATGAATATGCCGAGCGCATCCAGGGCAGGCAGGTATTAATGGAAGATGGCGATAAATACCAGCTTAAACGTGTGCCGGTTGCAGCCATGAGCCAAAACGCAAACATAGCCACCGCTAAGTATGAAATTAACAACGGCATAATTGCCGGCACGGTGAAATATCTGTGGAAAGGTGAGGACAAAGAGCAGATCATCACCGGCATCAACAGCGTTAAAAAAGAAAAGACCGAAACCGCTATGATGAAATACCTCTCTGGCGATAATAACGATTATACCATCACCAATTTAATTTTAGCGCCGGTTTTAAACCCGGATAAAGACCTTACGGTTTCTTATAGCATAAGTACCAAAAACGGGATCTCGTCCTTCGGTAAAACTTTTTATATCGACTTGGATCACACCAAAGAATTTATGGATGGTGTGATAAAAATTGGCGAGCGCAAGCATGATTACTGGTTTAGCCATAAAGAAGATATCAGGAGAACGGCCGAACTAAACATCCCTGCCGGCTATAAGGCATCGTACCTGCCGCCTGCCTTGAATATTGTAACACCCGATTATGAATTTTATATAGAATACATAAGCGCTGCGGATAAGGTTACTTATAAAAAGAACATTCTTATTAAGAACACCCATCTGCCCAAAGCCAAATTTGATAAATGGAACCAGGATATTGAACAACTGGTAAAAACCTATAATGACGCACTTGTAATAAAACCAATAAACGAATGAAGAAACCTTTACTCTTATTTACTTTTTTAATAGCTGCCGGTACTATTTACGCGCAAAGCTATAATGATAAAGCCGCCGAAATAAAAAAACTGGTATGGGCCGGTACCCAGCCGGAGTTTAACCTGAAAGATGTTCCTGCAAAATATGCTAACGAAAGCGCTGTGATATTGGCACAGTCGTACAATATGCAGCGCTCATCAAACATGAAGTTTAAGTTCCTTATTGTATCTGCAGCGGTAACCAATAAGGTAAGCAAAATAGCCACCCTGCACGAGCGGGTAAAGATCAACGATAAATCGGCGCTGGAGAAATACTCGTCGCTGGAGTATCAGAAACGCCTTGATAAGAGCGTATCGCTATTTATAGCCAAGTTTAACGATCTGCACGAAACCTACATCGGGGCAAAAATTATTAAACCAACCGGGCAAGAGGTAATAGTAAACACCGGCGAAGAAGTGTTGCTGAAAAACACCAATAAAGACCAAAAGGGTAAACTGGCTATACCAGGCCTGCAGGTTGGCGATATATTGGATTACTATATCAGTACCAACGACCTTTCTGAAAGGGCTGATGAAGATACCTACCGCAATAACGACCAGATTTTTGTATTGGGCGATGAATTTCCTATTCTTAATTATTCGCTTAATTTTCAGTTCAATAAAAAGTCGGCTGTATATTATATTGCCGCCAACGGTGCGCCTAATTTTCAGGAAAGTACTTTGGATAACGATGACAAGGTTTACAACCTTAAACTGAAGGACCTGCCAAAGATACAAGGCCAAAAATGGACATCGGTTTATCGCCAACTGCCTTATATCGAGATAAGCAATGCCAGTACTTCAAAAATGATGAATACGTCGCTTAACGCAAAAAGCGGTGGCCTTGAAGCAAATAAGGCTTTGTTTGAATCTTTATTCAGCGAGCAAATGAACCCTATAGATAATGAGCCGGAAAAATTATTAAAGGCACATTTCGACGGGAAGAAGAATTTAAAAGCCGCACCGCTGGATAGTTCGATGAAAGTGCTTTACAATATCTGGAAACTGCAGGTGTTTGGGAATTTCAGCAAAGATGATCTCGATGATATGAGCATGCTTAACTATCGCACAGCAAGCTCAAAAAGAGCAGCTATCGATATCAGCAGGTTGTTGACCGAATTGGAAGTACCGCACGAAGTATTACTGGTTGCTTCGCGCGAAAGCAATAGCCTGCAGAATGTATATCACCTTACTGATTTCGAGGCGATGATAAAGATTTACAACGGTAATAAAGCGATGTATATGAGTTTTTATGATCCGTTTACTCATTTTAACGAGATCCCGGCAAAGTTTCAGGGAGAAAAAGCTGTTGCTTTAACGCCTGAACGTAAGAATGCCCGCAAGTATGAATTTAACGAGAGCCAGGCTGTATTACCGGTAAGCCCGGCTGATAATAACCTCATTGAAGAGCAAATACAGATGTGGGTACTGGCTGATATGCAAAAAGTAAAAGTACAGCGCCAGGTAAAACAAACCGGATACATGCGCCATGCCGACCAGCGAGCTTTGTTAAGTGCTATGGATATAGATAATGGTTTGCAGACACTTGCCAACGGTGAGCCGCTGGAGAAACGCCTTGCTAAAAACCCGGCCACCAAAAAATCTGCCGATGCTTTTTTATCGGGTATGGGCAAATCTAACGCCGAGGTGCGTAAGAACTTTATGGATGAGGCCAAAGGTCAGTACGATCAGGAGCCATCTCAGATAAGCGACTATAAAATTCTTAAAACTGGTTTAGATATTAACCAGCCGGTATTTGAATACACTTCAACTATCATTTTAAACAACTTTGTGAAAAAAGCAGGCAACGGGCTTATAATTGATGCAGGCAAACTGGCGGGTACTTTTATGCAACTGGAAGAAAAGGACAGGCAGCGTACATTAGATGTTTATATGCCTTGTGCCCGCAGCTTTAAGTATGTTATCAACATCAATGTTCCTCCTGGTTATAAGGCAAAGGGCATAGAAGAGTTTAATAAGAAGAAGACCAATAAAACAGGTTCATTTATATCTGCAGCCGAGTTAAAAGGCAGCATATTAGCTATTACCGTAACCCGCGCCTACAATAACAACTTTGAAAAAGCCGCCGACTGGCCGCTGGTTACCGAACTGATAGATGCCGGTTTCGCATTTAATAATCAGAAGATACTGCTGGAAAAATAGACACGATTAAGAGATTTTAGGATTTAGGCAGGATTAATAATTTTACTAACGTTAAAATATTCTTTTTCCACCGCGTCATTGCTTGTTTTTTGCAGTGACGCGGTATTTATGCATTGGATATACAATTCTTGCCGATATGTTTAATCCAATATGCTCATCACCCTCTCAATTCTTTCCTCAACCGTTGTATCACCCCTTATTTCGAGCTTCTTGGCATTAACTACTTTCAGCCAGTCCTCGTGTGCTTTAATGTTGCGGCCGCTAAAGGTAATGTCTTCGTATTTTGCTGCCCAGGCAACAAACTCCTGGTATTGCGCAGCGCGTTGAGGATCGGTAAAGATCAGATCGCCGTAACGTTCCACTTCGCGGGTATGGAGGCGTTGCATACGGAGCTCGTGCGGAATGTAGAGAAACACCACCAGATCGAAAATCGTGCGCCAATACTCGCCCCATTTAATAACCGAGCCGCCCATGATCCAGCTTTCATGCCGGTTTAGGTCAGCCATGATCATCTCATGCCTCAGATCAGGGTGGCGCTTCACCGTATAAGGCGTTTCAGATGGCGCCCAAAAGTAATCGTCGGTATCAAAATAGGGGATACCCATTTGAGCCGCCAATGCTTTACCCAACGTAGTTGAACCCGCGCATGAAGCGCCCATGATCTGTATTTTCATTCGTCTGAACCCGAATTTATAGAATTTTACGAATAAACAGAATTGATATATTGCTAAATGTACTTTGCAAAAATATGCTAAACACTAAATTCTGCAAATTCATTAATTCTATAAATTCAGGTTCAGACAAATTTCTAACTTTGCATCTTATGACAGCTACCCAAATACGCCAGGCTTTTCTTGATTTTTTTGCTTCTAAGGGACACGTTATTGTGCCCAGCGCCCCCATTGTTGTTAAAAACGACCCAACCTTGATGTTTACTAACGCAGGGATGAACCAGTTTAAAGATGTTTTTTTGGGGGAAGCGCCTGCAAAAGCGCCGCGCGTGGCCGATACACAACGCTGCCTGCGCGTAAGCGGCAAACATAACGATCTGGAGGAAGTGGGTATTGATACCTATCACCACACCATGTTTGAGATGCTGGGTAACTGGAGCTTTGGCGACTACTTTAAAAAAGAAGCCATTGCCTGGAGCTGGGAACTGCTTACAGAAGTATACAAGCTGGATAAAGACCGCCTGTACGTAACCTACTTTGAAGGCGACGAAAAAGAGGGTCTGGAGAAAGACACCGAAACCTACAACCTGTGGAAACAGTATGTAGATGAGGCGCACATACTGCCCGGTAATAAAAAAGATAACTTTTGGGAAATGGGCGAAACCGGCCCCTGCGGGCCGTGCTCGGAAATTCATTTTGATAGCCGCCCGGATAACGAGCGTGCGGAAGTGAGCGGTGCTACCCTCGTAAATGCCGACCACGACCAGGTGATTGAGATCTGGAACAACGTATTTATGCAGTTTAACCGCTTAAAGGATACCACGCTGCAGCAATTACCCAACAAGCATGTAGATACCGGTATGGGCTTTGAGCGTTTGGTACGCGTGCTGCAAGGCAAAACATCTAATTACGATAGCGACGTTTTCCAGCCGATGATCCAGTTCATTGCGGAGAAAAGTGGTAAAGTATATAACAGCGCCGCTAAACCCGGTGATGCAGATTGGGCCGATGCAGTAGCAATGCGCGTACTGGCAGATCATATCCGTGCTATCAGCTTTGCTATTGCCGATGGGCAGCTGCCTGCAAGTAATAAAGCGGGTTACGTTATTCGCCGCATCCTGCGCCGTGCAGTGCGTTACAGCTATCAAACACTGGGCTTTAAAGAGCCTTTCTTTAACGAGTTAGTACCCTTATTGGCCGAGCAATTTAAAGGCGTGTTTGATGAACTGTGGAACCAAAAGGATTTTGTGCAGAAGGTGATTTTGGAAGAAGAAAAAAGTTTTCTGAAAACTTTAGCGGACGGGATTTTGAGAGTTGACTCGGCGAAAGTTGGCCATTACTTTGAAGACTATGAGCGCGAATTTGGTGTGGGAGATACAAAGACAGAGGTTGAAAAAAATACTTATATAGTCGATAAAATGACTGCGGATACTAATTTTGAGATATCCGGTGAAAGGGCATTTGAATTATACGATACCTTTGGCTTCCCTATAGATTTAACCGAACTTATGGCCCGCGAAAGAGGGTGGACTGTTGATATGGAAGGCTTCAATACAGCCCTTCAAGCTCAAAAGACCCGCTCCCGCGCAGCTACCGCTATTGATACCGGTGACTGGATTTTAGTAAAAGATGAAGACGAAGCGGTTGAATTTACCGGTTATGATGAAACTGAAACCATTGCCCATATTATTAAATACCGCAAGGTAACGGCTAAGGGTAAAGAGCAGTTACAGATTGTGCTGGATAAAACTCCTTTCTATGCAGAAAGCGGCGGCCAGGTAGGGGATAAGGGTGAATTGGTTTTTCCTAACGGCGATATCATCGAGGTAACAGATACTAAAAAAGAGAATGGCCTAATTGTTCACTTTACCGATAAACTACCCTCAACCCCGGAAGATGCGCTAACTGCCATAGTTGATGCGGATAAACGCAACAGCACCAACGGCAACCACAGCGCAACGCACCTGTTGCATGCTGCTATGAAACAGGTACTGGGCAGCCACGTAAACCAAAAAGGTTCGTTGGTGAATGCGGATTACTTGCGTTTCGATTTTTCGCATTTCGCTAAGGTAACAGAAGAAGAGCTGGCGCAGATAGAAGCTATTGTAAACACTAAGGTGCGCGAAAATATCCCGCTGAAAGAGGAGCGTATGGTTGCCTACCAGGAAGCCATCACCAGCGGCGTAACCGCACTGTTTGGAGAAAAATATGGCGAATATGTACGGGTGATCACTTTTGATGATAACTTCAGCAAAGAGCTTTGCGGCGGTACGCACGTAAAAGCCACCGGGCATATCGGCTACTTTAAAATCGTATCAGAAAGTGCTGTAGCGGCCGGTGTTCGTCGTATTGAGGCCATTACAGGTGTTGCTGCTGAGAAATATATCAATGAGCAAACCAAGCTGGTACAACAGGTAAAAGAGCTGCTGAAAAATCCAAAGGATATCGGCAAAAGCATTGAAACCCTGCTGGAAGAAAACAACCGCCTTAAAAAGGAAATAGAGAAATCGGTACTGGAAAAATCATCCGGTTTAAAAGATGAACTGGCTAAAAAGGTAGAAAATATCAACGGCATCAACTTCATCGCCCAAAGGGTGGAGCTGCCCAATGCCGATGCGGTGAAAAACCTGGCGTATAATTTAAAAGATATAGTATCAGACCTGTTCCTGGTATTAGCGGCAGATATTAACGGTAAACCAAATATCACAGTAATGATAGCCGAGAACCTGGTAAAAGATAAAGGTTTACACGCAGGCAACATCGTAAAAGAACTGGCCAAAGAAGTTAAAGGCGGCGGCGGTGGCCAGCCGTTCTACGCAACAGCCGGCGGCAGCGATGTAAGCGGTATCACTAATGCTTTGGAAAAAGCCAGGACGTTTTTAGCGTAGGTATTTCCAGCATCATCCGATTTTATTTCAATGAACATGTGGGATGGAAAAGAGCAGAGCGTGAAGAGAAATCTTGTTCATTAGATAGGCAGTGAGCTTTGTATAATGAACAAGATTTTTTACTTCGTTCAAGTGGTAGTTCTCCCTACGGTAGAAATGATATAGCTATTTTGCCATTATACCTTATTGCATACACTACCTGTAAACAACATTGTATTTGTAGAAAATATAAATAACATTATATTTGGCAGGTTTGATCAATGCTGAATACCAGCTGAATTATAGATATGACAGTTCTCCCAGGCGGCGTAAGCGATAAATATGAGTTAGTTGTAGGTTTAGAAATACACGCCCAATTATCCACATTAAGTAAGGCATTTTCGTCGGATCCGGCAGCTTTTGGCGCCGGGCCCAATCAGCACGTAAGTGTAGTATCACTGGGGCACCCCGGTACTTTGCCGCGCATTAATAAGCGCATGGTAGAGTATGCCGTTAAAATGGGGCTGGCCTGCAATAGCGCTATCAACCTTAATAATACGTTTGCCCGTAAGAATTATTTTTATGCCGATCTGCCCAAAGGGTTCCAAACCACGCAGGATCAGCAGCCGATATGTATTGGCGGCCAGGTTACCGTAAAGCTTGCCGATGGTTCGTCAAAAGATATTTCCATCCATCATATCCATATGGAAGATGATGCCGGTAAAAGTTCCCATGATCAGCATGACGAGTATTCCCTCATCGACCTGAACAGGGCAGGGGTACCACTGATTGAAATTGTATCGCAGCCCGATTTGCGCAGCGCCGAAGAAGCCGGTCAGTTTTTAACGGAGGTGCGCCGTATTTTACGTTACCTGGAGATCTGCGATGGTAACATGGAAGAAGGTAGTATGCGTTGCGATGCCAATATATCCGTTAGGTTGCACGGCGCTGCCGAGTATGGCAACCGCTGCGAGGTGAAGAATTTAAACTCCATTCGTAACGTACAGCGTGCTATTGAGCATGAGTTTGAGCGACAGGTGAACATTATAGAAGCCGGCGGCCACATAGACCAGAACACGCTTAACTTTAATGCCGATACCGGCGAAACATCGGTACTGCGCTCTAAAGAAATGGCTAACGATTACCGCTATTTCCCCGAGCCCGATCTGCTGCCCGTGCAGCTTACCGAAGCTTACCTGGAGGAGATCCGCAAAACCATGCCGGAACTGCCCAACGAGCTTTTTGCAAGATACACCACCCAGCTTGGCCTATCAGATTATGATGCCGGTGTTATCATTGCCGACAAGAGTTTCTCCACCTATTTTGAAGAACTGATAAAACATACCGATAACTATAAATCTGCAGCCAACTGGCTGATGGGTTCGGTACGTTCCTACATTAATGATAACAGCATCAGCATAACAGATATTGCAATTACACCTGCAACGCTTGCCGGGCTTATCAAACTGGTAGATGCCGGTAAAGTGAATAACTCAGTTGCCGCGCAGAAGCTGTTCCCGGTATTGATAAAAGATGCTTCAAAAACTGCTGAGGGCGTAGCCAAAGAGCTTAACCTGCTTATTAGTGAGAACTCATCCGAACTGGATGAATTTATACATGCGGCCTTAGCTAAGTTCCCTGATAAGGTAATTGAATACCAAAAGGGCAAGAAAGGCGTTTTAGGCTTGTTTATGGGCGAGATAATGAAACTATCAAAAGGAAAGATAGACCCCAAGAAAACAAACCAGCTTTTAATAAAGGAATTAGAATCCAAATAGAAAATGAAAACCCGTCTGCTTACCGTTACCGCTTTTTGTACCGTTCTTTTTTTGGTGTCGTGCAAAGATAGCACCACCTTTACCATCTCCGGTACCGTTAATAACCCGGGAGCTAATAAGAAAATTTACCTGCTTGCCGCCGATAGTACACAGGTAGCTGTTGTTGATTCGGCCAACCTTGATGGCAAAAATACATTCGAATTTAAACACAATGCGCCATATGCCAATTTATACAAATTGCGCGTTGGCAGCAGCATATACGATATTGTAGCTAAAAACGGCGACGAAATTAAATTCACCACCAACGAAGCCGACCCTGCACATGCTTACGAGGTATCGGGATCTGAAACTTCTGAGAAGATCAAAGAATTTAACAAGATCAGCAATATTTATGGCGAGAAAAATAGCAAGCTTTCTGATGAATACACCGCTAAATCAGAAGCGCTGGGTCACGAATCAGATTCGTTACTAAAGGTTTACATGCCGGTTTTTCAGAAAAATATCAGCGATTACAGCAATGAGGTTTTAAAATTTGTTGCCGAGAATAAAAAATCCTTAGCAGGTTTTTATGCCGCTACCTCATTGGATCAGAATAAATACGAGCAGCAACTGGTTGCTTATGCCGATGATATAAAAGATGAGTTTAAAGATAACCCAAGCGTACAAACCTTTTTAAAACAGATGGCCGCCGCCAAGCCGGTATCTGTAGGGCATAAAGCGCCGGAGTTTACCAGCCAGAGTATTGATGGTAAAACCGTTAAGTTATCAGATTATAAAGGCAAGTACGTAATGGTTGACTTTTGGGCATCATGGTGCGGCCCTTGCCGCCAGGAAAACCCTAACGTGGTTAAACAGTACAAAAAATTCCATGACAAAGGATTTAACATATTGGGCGTATCGTTAGATACGGAGAAGAAAGACTGGCTGCAAGCCATTAATGCTGATAAGCTTACCTGGGCGCATGTATCTGATTTGCAGCGCTTTGATGGCCCAACCGAGCGTTTGTATCACATAGAAGCTATACCATCAAACTATATTATTGATCCACAGGGAAATATAGTAGCCAAGAACATTACCGGAGCCGATTTGGAAAGTTTTTTAAACAAGACGTTTAATTAATCTCAACAAAAAGTTAAATTTTAAGAGTAGTTAACAATTTGTTAATATGTATTTAACCGTTAGCTTGTATTAACGTTATACTTTTATACAAAAAATTTAACCTTACATGAGCACTACCGGAAAACAGAAAATATTGATTGTTGACGACGAACCCGATATTCTGGAGTTGATTGAATACAATTTAAAAAAAGAAGGTTACCAGGTTTATTCGGCCCGTAATGGCCAGGAGGCTGTAGCCGAAGCAAAAAAGACACTTCCCGACCTGATTGTGCTTGATATAATGATGCCTAAGATGGATGGCATTGAAGCTTGCCGCATTATGCGTACCATGCCCGAGTTTAAAAACACCTTTATGGTTTTTTTAACCGCCCGCAGCGAGGAGTACAGCGAAATTGCCGGCTTTAACGTTGGCGCTGATGATTATATAGCCAAGCCTATTAAGCCACGCGCGTTAGTAAGCCGTATTAACGCCATACTGCGCCGCAACGCTCCACCGGAAGAAGTTACCGATAACAAATTAGAAATTGGTAACCTGGTTATCGACCGCGAAGCATACCTGGTTTATAAAGACGGTGTTAAAGTGGTACTGGCAAAAAAAGAATTTGAATTACTTTACCTGCTGGCCTCTAAACCCGGCAAAGTTTATACCCGCGAGGTGATCCTGAAGAATATTTGGGAAGATTCGGTTGTGGTAACTAATCGTACTATTGATGTACATATCCGCAAACTGCGCGAAAAACTGGGTGATGATTGCGTAGCCACTGTAAAAGGCGTAGGCTACAAATTCGAAGCTCATTAATTATAGCAGATATTAACTTATACAAAAAATGCCTCCCGGTTAATCAGGAGGCATTTTTTGGTATTACTCGTTTTATTAAGCTGTAGCTTTTTTGCGTGGTGTTGCTTTGGTAGTCGCAGCTTTTTTAACGTTTGCGGCACCTGTTTTAGCGGCACTGCTTACGGCCTTAGTCTTTGCGGCAACCGTACTTTTTGATGCTGTTACAGATTTTTTGGCATCAGAGGTAGTTGCTTTAGCTTTTGCGGTTATTGCTTTGGCTTTTTCATCTGCCCTGGCTTTTATTTCACCGGCTGTTTCTTTTGCCTTAGCAGTAACTTCTTTGGCTTTATCTGCGGCTTTGGCCTTCACTTCGGTTGTTTCTTTCTTAGCTTTTGCTGTGGTATCGCTTACCTTTTTACTTACAGCTGCCTTAGTTTCGGTTGCTTTTTTTGTGACCGTACTTTTTGCGGCGCTAACCTTTTTGGTAGCCGCAGCCTTTTTAGCGGTAACCTTTTCTTTCAGGTCGTCGAATTTCTCTTCGGCGGCGTCTTTAACGTCTTCAGCGGTATCTTTTGTGCCTTCCCAAAATTCTTCTATGGTTTCCTTTATTTTTTCAAAGAAGCCCTTTTCTTCGGGCTGTGTTTTTTCGTTGCTCATAGTATGTTATCTTTATGTAACTTGTTAATAATTGGTTTTCAAAATATTAACATGTGTAGATAAATTTTGTTTTTTGATAGGTTATGAAGCCTTTGCAGATAGGTAGCGTGTTTAATTTATAAACCGTATTTTTGCAGGCTATAACAAAATATGAAGATTCCAAAATTTGCCGACCTGATACTGTTTGAGAACGATGATGTAATTGTGGTGAATAAGCCGCCGTTCATCAGTTCGCTGGATGAGCGCGAAGGCGGTGAGATAAATATGCTGCGCCTGGCTAAGGCTTATAGCGATGACGCACAAGTGTGTCATCGCCTGGATAAAGAAACCTCCGGCGCACTTATAATAGCCAAGAACCCCGAAGCGTACCGTTCGGTAAGTATGCAGTTTGAAAGGCGCAAGGTAAAAAAGGTTTACCATGCGGTAATTGATGGCACACATGTGTTTGATAACCTGTTTATTGATCTGCCTATCCTTAATGTAGGCAAGGGTAATGTAACCATCAGCAGACAAGAGGGTAAACGAGCCGAAACCTGGTTCCAGTCGTTAAAATATTATAAACACTATACTTTGGTAGAATGCCGCCCGGTAACCGGCCGCATGCACCAGATCCGTGTTCACCTGGCATCACAGCGCGCGGCCATTGCCGGTGATGATATGTACAAAGGGTTGCCGGTTTACCTTTCTAAGTTAAAACGCAAATACCAGTTAGGGAAAGACCAGGAAGAGCTGCCTATTATGAAGCGCTTTGCCCTGCACGCCTACGAGGTAAGCTTTAAACTACTGAACGATGAGGAAATAACTATACACGCGCCTTATCCTAAAGATTTTGAAACGCTGCTGAAATTACTGGATAAGTTTGACGCTTAAGATTAAGCCTTACAGATAAAAAAGAAATATCGACCAATAAAAAAGCTCCTGCACGTATATGCAAGAGCCTTTATTATTAACTGTTATCCGGTTGGTCTTATTTGAAATCCGGAGGAGTAGTATCTTTTTTAGCTGTTACAGCATCCGGAGGAGTAGTGTCCTTTTTAGCTCTTAACAGGGCTGCATCCGGTGGAGTTGTATCTTTAAGTTTGCGTGCCATAGTAGTTCCGTCGATAGTTCTTGAATTAACGGTGGCATCTTTTTTACAAGAGTACACGGCTATTGCTACAACAGCCATTAATAGTAGTATTATTTTTTTCATATGCTTTGAGGTCTTTATTCGCTTATTGTGATGTATAACGTATGGTGTAAGTATTTTGTTACAACAAAAATAAAATTTTATAAAGGTAAATAAATATTTGTATTGCGTAAAAAATAAATGTTTTATTTTCTTACTGTTTGATGTATGTATATTTGTTTTTATCAAAGGCAAATGTAAATTTATAGAAAAATACTGCATGCTAAAAAAGCTTTATATTGCTTTAACTTTTAACCTACTATTTGTTGTTTTACAGGCATATCCGCAAAAAACGGCTGCCCCTGTTCCGCATGCGCTAAAAATAAATCTGGATACTTTATCAGGTATTATTCAGCAGCCCGATTACTTTATCAGGCAAAAAAAATTATTAACTTTTATTAAAAATAATATTCAGGCATCTACGCCCGGTAAACTGCAGGCCGTGCAGGATACTTTTAATACTTTTTTTGCCAAATCAAACCTGCTTAACAGGGATGCTTACGCGCTTTTTATGAGAAGCATGGTGCTGAATAAACAGCACGAACTTAAGGCTGCCGAAGCCTACATGAACAGGGCTGTGCAAATTGTAGGCAAAAGGAACGAACATTACTTATCGTTTCAGTTTTTAAGCCATCTGGGGTTTATACAAACCGACCAGGGGAACTTTATAGGCGCTATTTACAATTATCGACTGGCAACACAGGAGGTTGTAAAACTTAAGGATAAGTTTAAAGATAACCGGCCACAGGCATCGCTTAATATTAACATATCAGATCTGTATTATAAATCGGGTTTGTATGCGCAATCCCTAAACTATTTGGATAAAGCCTGGGGCCTGATAAAAGATGATGAAAAGAACGCAACCCTGCTTTCGAGCGTTATCTATTACAATAAATCGGAGAATTTTTTCCGGATGGAGAACATCGATTCTTTACGGGCCTATCACGCCAAACTTAACGAACCACGAAACAAGAACTATAAAATATTTACCTACAGGCAACGTACAGCTTATTATATTAATTTACTGAAACACAATTACGCTTTAGCCATAAGCCAGATAAAAGAGCTGCAGCAAAATAAAAACTACGTAGCCAGCGATCTGGAAAACCAGCGCCTGGGCGATGCTTATTATATGGATGGGCAATTGGATTCGGCTAAGATGATCATCGATCGCTTACTTGCTGCTGATACGGAGAACAACCACCCCGAAATTAAGTATCACCTGTACGAAACACTGGCCTGGATTGCCGGAAAGAAAGGCGATTACAAAGAATCGTCCAATAACTTTGCGCTTGCGTTGCAACAATCGCAGCAGAATAACATCCGTTTAACGCAGGTAGGTACCATATCATCCCAGATCAAGATAGACGAAACCGAAAACTCCTACATTCAGCAAACCAAGGAATATGAAAGGGAGCGCCTATGGCTTATATTTATTGTGCTTATTGCAGCGCTGAGCCTTATTGCGGTAATGCTGATCTACCGTAACGTTAAGCAAAAAAGGCATTACGAAAAACTGTTATACGCCGCCCAAAAAGAGGAACTTGCCTTTATCAACTCACATGATGTTAGGAGGCACCTCACCAATATATTGGGCATTGTAGATATCTTAAAGCACAGCGATAACAAGCAGGAAGATTATGAACAGTGCGAAAGGCACCTTTTAGAATCTGCCGGCATGCTGGATGAAGCCATCAAACATATTTCCGAAAAGTTAAATTAAGAGAACAGAAGACAGAGATCAGAGCTTATGTTAGTGATTTGATACGATTCTATAAATTGATCAGGCTTGTTTCTCTTGTAATGATATCAGCAATGCTGGTTTCTGATAAGATCTTCAGCGAAGCATCCCGCACTTCTATAAACACATCGCGGATACCGCAGGTATGCTCCTGGTGGCATTCGTCGCACCGGTGATAAAAGTTAAGGCTGGCGCAGGGTACCATGGCTATGGGGCCATCAGTTATACGCATAATGCTTACCAGGAAGATCTCTTTAGGATCTTTATTGAGGCTGTAACCACCGCCAGCACCTTTTTTACTATACAGGAAACCTGCGTTGCGAAGATCGAGGAGGATCTGCTCCAGGAATTTTTTAGGTATTTTTTCCATTTCGGCTATCCTGGAAATCTGCATGGGCGGTTTATCCATGTTTTTGCCCATCACCACAAGTGCCTTAATTGCGTATTTTGTTTTCTTGGATAACATCTAAAAAAATTAAGCTGCAAAGTTACGTAAACAATATCTGTTAAGCTAACAGGTGTAATTTAAGTTAAAAAAATTAAGATCTATCTGAATGCCCCAAACTTTTACCCGGACTAACTACGTTGCGCACTAATTGTTTTAATTCCTTGATCTCCGGGAAACGCCCTTGTTCTTTACGGTCGAATATTACAGCCTCGTTCACCCTGATGTTATACTTTCCCGAGGTTTCGCTAGGTTGCAGCGTTATACCGTAAACTTCATCGGCAAAAGTACCAAGCAATTCCTGCGCCATGTAGGCAGCACGCAAAAGCCAGTTACATTTTGGGCAATATTCTATAGTAACCGTGGGTTTCATAAAGTAAATATACCGAGTTTATGGATAAACTGGTGTTTTAACATCAAAGTATCTTAAGCTTTACAAAAAGCATACAAAATGTGTTAAATGCAACTGTTATTTTGATGCAAAACGATACACGTAAGGGGCTTTATGTGCACCGCCGCTGAATTTTTTAGCCAATCTATCCAATATTCCTAAACTTAGCATCTTCCGTTGAAATGCCGGGCGGATTAGCTTTTTATCCAAGATGGTTTCATATAGGCTTTGCAGTTCGCTCATGGTAAAATGTTGCGGGAGCAGGTTAAAACCAATCAGCTTATCATCAAGTTTTGCGCGCAGTGTTTCCAGCGCTTTATGGATAATGGCATTATGATCCTGTATCAGTTGTGGCAAGGATGCGAGGTCATACCAATCGCAACTGTCAAAAATTTTATCGGGGGTAGGGCTTACTTTGGTGAAATCTACCAGTGCAAAATAGCCTATGCTGATAAAGCGCTGAAGTAACCAGTGGCTGGCATCGGGCTCTTTACCATTAGCCGCCATAAAAGCAGAGAACGGTGCAGGATCATGCCGGGCAATATCACCAAACACATAAAATTGTTCTAAAAAAATATCGGTTAAGCCGGTGCGTTCAGATGCAACACGTTTTGCAGCGTCATCCAGGTTTTCGGTTTGTTGGATAAAGCCACCGGGTAATGCATATCTCCCGGTTTTACTGTATTGCATCAGCAGCACTTTTAGCTGGTTATCATGAAAACCAAATATCACCGCATCAACCGCAAGGTGAGGAATAAAGCCTTCACCCTTGGGGTTCGTTTCTTTTGGGGCAAGTTTATCAGTCATTGAATTATAGTAAGCAACACAAATTAAATTTGATAATGCCAATTATACAAATTATTATTGTAACATAATGATACAATAGTGATTTTGAAATGAGCCACTTAATATCATTCATTATCAACCAGCTAAAACTAAAAAATTAATGAAAAAGATCACATTCATCCTGCTGATGCACCTGGCAGGCCTGGGGGCTGTTGCGCAAACAGAGCCGCAGGTAAAAATTGCCAACGGCCTTTTAGAAGGTGTTACAGAAAAATCAGGCGTTGTCAGCTTTAAGGGGATTCCTTTTGCACAGCCGCCCATTGGCGATCTGCGCTGGAAAGACCCGCATCCAGTTAATAACTGGGGAGGTGTGCGCAAATCAGATGCCTTTGGCTACAACCCCATGCAGAAAAAGGTTTTTGGCGACATGGGTTTCCGTTCGCCGGGGATGAGTGAGGATTGCCTGTACCTTAACGTTTGGGTACCTGCCAAAAAGAGCAAAGAAAAACTGCCTGTACTGGTGTATTTTTACGGCGGTGGCTTTGTAGCTGGCGACGGGTCTGAAGCGCGTTACGATGGCGAAAGCATGGCTAAAAGAGGCATTATAGCACTTACGGTAAACTATAGGTTAGGTGTGTTCGGCTTTCTGGCCCACCCGGAACTGAGTAAAGAATCGCCGCATAAGTCATCAGGCAATTATGCTTTGATGGATCAGAACGCTGCGTTGCGCTGGGTACAGCAAAATATTGAAGCCTTTGGCGGCGACCCTAAAAGGGTAACCATAGCCGGCGAATCTGCAGGCTCTATTGCCGTATCGGCGCAAATGGCATCGCCTTTATCTAAGAATTTAATTGCCGGCGCTATTGGCGAGAGCGGTGCCATGATAAAACCTACCCTGGCAGCTATTCCATTAGTTACTGGCGAAAGCAACGGTATTAAATTTGCCGACAAAGTTGGCGCAAAATCGCTTGCTGAATTGCGTGCCATTCCTGCTGATAAATTGCTGGATGAGGCAGCTAAACCGGGAAACCCGCCATTATCATCTGCCACGATAGACGGCTATTTTTTACCAAAGGACCCGGCCGAGATCTTCGCGGCAGGCGAGCAGGCTAAAGTACCGCTATTGGTTGGTTGGAACTCTGCCGAAATTCCTTACCAGGCAGTAATGTACGGCAATGCGCCAACATTAGAGAATTATGAGAAACAGCTTAAAGCCTTGTATGGCGATCAAGCTGGTGAAGTATTGAAGCTTTACCCCGCAACCACGCAGGACGAGGTCATTAAATCTGCTACTGAACTGGCCAGCGACAGGTTTATTGTATACGCTACCTGGAAGTGGGCCGACCTGCAGGCGCAAACTGGCGATAAACCGGTTTACCGCTACGTGTTTTCGCACCCGAGGCCGCCAATGGCAGAGAAGTTTAAAAATGCTACAGCGGGGCTGGCCGGAGGTATCAATAAAGCTGATCCGGCAAAGCCACTGGTGGAAGCGCCTAAGCCATACAACGGTGCGGCACATGCTTCCGAAATTGAATATGCCATGGGTAACCTGGCAACTAACGAGGTTTACGCCTGGACGCCTGCCGACCACAAAGTATCTAACACGATGGAAACCTACTTTGCTAACTTTATTAAAACCGGAAACCCAAATGGCAGCGGCGTACCAAAATGGACCGCCAATACTAAAGGCAGCCCGGTATCGTTTATTAATATAGGTGTTAAAACCGTATTAGAAACAGAAAAAGACAGGGGCAGGTATTTGTTCCTTGATAAAGAATATACAAAATAATTAGCCGACACTTTACGTTACAAGCCGTCTTCGTTTGATCGAAGGCGGCTTTGTTGTTTCAGTTGAATTGTAACATAAAAAAGCCATACCTGCGTGGCAGGTATGGCTTTTCAAAAGCATCAATTGATGCGGGAATAATATTTGATTACAAGTGGATCACTTCGCCGTAAGCATCAGCAGCAGCTTCCATTACAGCCTCGCTCATAGTAGGGTGAGGGTGAACCGATTTAATGATCTCATGACCGGTAGTTTCCAGCTTGCGGGCGGTAACAACTTCGGCAATCATTTCGGTAACGTTGGCACCCAGCATGTGTGCACCTAAAAACTCACCGTATTTAGCGTCGAATATTACTTTTACAAAGCCATCTTTAGCGCCGGCAGCACTTGCTTTACCAGATGCTGAGAACGGGAATTTACCAACTTTAATTTCGTAACCGGCTTCTTTAGCCGCCTTTTCGGTATAACCAACAGAGGCAACTTCGGGCCAGCAATAAGTACAACCCGGTATGTTGTTGTAATTTAATGGCTCAGGGTTTTGGCCGGCAATTTTCTCTACGCAGATAATACCTTCCGCAGATGCAACGTGTGCAAGCGCCTGCCCTTTTACAATATCGCCGATAGCGTAAACGCCTTCAACATTGGTTTGGTAAAAATCATCAACCAGTACCTTGCCTTTGTCGGTTTTTACGCCGTTTTCTTCAAGGCCTATACCTTCTATATTAGTAGAGATACCAATTGCAGATAATACTACATCAGCCTCAAGCACTATATTACCGGTAGCTGTTTTAACATTTACCCTGCAGCCTTCGCCGTTGGTGTCAACAGATTCAACGGTAGACGAAGTCATGATATTAATACCCTGTTTCTTCAAAATACGGATAAGGCCTTTAGAAACCTCTTCATCCTCTAACGGAACAATATTATCAAGGAACTCAACAACGGTTACCTTAGTACCAATTGAATTGTAGAAATAAGCAAACTCGATACCGATAGCACCCGAACCTACCACAACCATTGATTTTGGTTGTTTAGGCAAGATCATAGCCTGGCGGTAACCGATAATTTTTTTGCCATCCTGTTTAAGGTTAGGCAACTCGCGTGAGCGGCCACCTGTGGCAATGATGATATGCTTTGAGGTAAAATCTTTACTGGTGCCATCGTTAATTTTAACGGTAACAGTGTTTTTGCTTTTCAGCAAGCCATAACCTATAATAACGTCGATCTTGTTCTTCTTCATCAGGAACTGAACGCCTTTGCTCATACCGTCGGCCACGCCGCGGCTCCTTTTTATTACAGCTTCAAAATCAACTTCGCCGCCGCTGGTTTTAATACCATAATCTGCAGCGTGGTTAAGGTAATCAAATACCTGCGCGCTCTTTAAAAGCGCCTTGGTAGGGATACATCCCCAGTTAAGGCATATGCCACCTAATGATTCTTTTTCTACTATGGCGGTTTTTAAACCCAGCTGTGATGCACGTATGGCAGCCACATAGCCGCCCGGGCCTGAACCAATAACAATTAAATCGTAGTCCATATATTTATATCTCTTTTTTGATTTTGAATGCCAAAGCTAATTAAAAAGCGGGGAAATGAAAAAAAACGGTATTTATTGGATTTTCTCATGACACAGAGGCGGATATTTTAACAAACCGTTTAAATACGCATAACAAACGAAGATAAAATGCAAATATTACTGTTAAAATTCATCTGAATTTCATTATTAGTTACATACACTGTAAAATGTTGAAAAATATACAATTAATGTTAACACTAACTTAACATTGGCAATTATTCTAATAGCTATCTTTGTGGCAAATTAATTCACTTAACGTTAAAAAAAACAAAAAGCATGAGAAAACAATTACTTCTCTCAATTATTTTCCTGCTTACTACTGTAATGTCCTTTGCACAGGTAACATCAAGTAGTATGTCGGGTACAATTAAGGATGCAAAGGGTGTAACATTACCCGGTGCAACCATCAGAGCAATACACGTGCCATCTGGTTCGGTGTATAGCGCAGCTTCCAACAAAGACGGTTTGTTTAACATCCCGGGTATGCGTGTTGGCGGTCCGTACACAGTAGAGGTAAGCTTTATTGGTTTCAACAAAGCAACTTTTAGTGATATTACCTTATTACTGGGCCAAACTTATATCTTAAACGGTACTTTAAGCGAAACCGGCTTAACCTTGAACACTGTAAATGTTACAGCTACAAGAAGAATTACAACTGCTAAATCTGGTGCAAGCACCAACGTTAACAGAACTGCAATTACTACCTTGCCTACTTTCTCAAGAAGTATTACAGATTTTACCCGTTTAACGCCACAGTCTACAGGCTCAAGCTTTGCAGGCCGCGATGCGCGTTTAAACAGTGTAACTGTTGACGGTGCTAACTTAAACAACACTTTTGGTACTTCATCAGATCTATTACCAGGTGGTGGTTCACAGCCAATCTCTATCGAAACTTACGACGAGCTTTCTATCAACATCGCTCCGTTTGACGTTAGGCAATCAGGCTTTACCGGTGCTGGTATTTACGCAACAACAAAAAGCGGTACCAACGATTTCCACGGTTCTGCTTACACTTACTATAAAAACCAATCATTCAACGGTAACTACATCGGCGATAACTTTATTGGTAACAACGTAGCTAAATCAAGCACAAAAACTTATGGTGCTACTTTAGGCGGCCCAATCATCAAGAACAAATTATTCTTCTTCGCCAACTTTGAAAAGGAAGACTCTGCAGCCCCTGGTGTTGCGTATTCTCCAAACGGTGGTTCTGGCAGCGGTTTACCATCTGCAACTACTGTTGCAGATCTGCAAACTGTATCTACCTACTTAAAGGACAAATTTGGTTACGAAACAGGCAAGTTTGATAACTTCGACGCTTTCAAAACTAAAGACAAAAAGTATTTATTAAAATTAGACTGGAACATCAACGATAAAAACAAGTTGACTGTTAAATACAGCTACTTAAATGCAACTAAAGATCAGCCTGTAAACGCCGGAAGTACACCTAATAACGCAGCATACACTGTATTTAACGGTACTACACCGGTTGTACGTAGTAATGGTGGTTTGGTAAACAACCGTTTCAGCAACCAGTCAATGTCTTACGAGAACTCTAACTATGGTTTCATCAATAAAGTAACCACCGGTACAGTAGAGTTAAACTCAAGCATTAGCCCTAAATTATCTAACCAGTTGTTAGCAACACTTAAAAAGTATGATAACCCTCGTACGGCTAAAGGTGCAACGTTCCCTACTATCGATATATACAATGGTTTAGGCAGCAACTTTATCTCTGCAGGTTCTGACCCATACACTAAATACAATGCGGTTATTGATAATACCTACAGTATTTACGATAACTTAACTTACTACGCGGGTAAACACACTATTACAGGTGGTATTAACTACGAGTACCAAAAAGTAGGTAACGCGTTTATGCCGGGTGCCGCAGGTTCATACATCTACAACTCATTAAGCGATTTCTTAAACGATGCAGCTCCTGTACAGTTTACTTACAACTACTCGTTAATTCCGGGTCAGGATCAGGTATTCTCTGCTAACTTAAAAGTTGGTACTATCAGCTTATATGCTCAGGATGAGTACACTGTTAGCCCTAACTTTAAATTTACTTACGGCTTACGTGCTGATAAGAGTGTTTACTTAGAAAACCCGGTAGAAAACCCGCAGATGACTGCGCTTTTACTACCGGATGTTAACGGTAATTTAAAATCTTACAACTCTGGCTTATGGCCAAAATCACCAATATTGTTCTCGCCAAGAATGGGTTTCAGATGGAGCCTGCTTGAGGATAATTCATTGGTAATTCGTGGTGGTACCGGTATCTTCACTGGTAAAATACCTTACGTTTTCTTAACAAACAACCCAAGCAACAGCGGTATGTACAACTTTGGTGCTGCTGCAACCCCGGCACAGCTTGCTAACATTAAGTTAGTTGCCGATCCAAGTGTGTACGCTAACCTGTTCCCGCAAGTTGCCGGTACTGCCATTCAGCCAGCTACTGTGTTAATTGACCGTAACTACAAGTTCCCACAAGTTTTCAGAACTAACTTAGCTATCGAGAAAAACTTAGGTAACGGTTTCACTGCAACTTTAGAAGGTTTATTCACTAAAGATATCAACGCAACCAGAATGCGTAACGCTAACTTAAAATCGCCAACCGGTGTATTGGTTGAAGGTGATCTTACAAGGGCTCGTTACACTGGTACTTCTGCAGACAGAAACATCTACCCGGGTGTTACTTCTGCTATTGTGTTAGAAAACACTAACAAAGGTTACTCATCTTCTTTAACAGCTCAGATCAGTAAATCTTTCAAAGGTGGTTTCAATGCTACAGCATCGTATACTTACACCCAGGCTAAAGAAGCTTTCTCTACTTCAGGTACTACTGCAACAAACGTATGGTCGTCAACTGCTAACGTTGGTACAACTAACGATGTTGAGAACGGTTACACTGCATTCTACACGCCTCACCGTGTTGTTGCTTCTGCATCTTACCGTGTTGATTACGCAGGCCACGCAGCTACTACAATTGGTGTGTTCTATCAAGGCCAGGCAGGTGGTAGCCCAATCAGCTACACTGTAAACGGCGACTTAAACAATGATGGTGTTTCTGCCGACTTAATGTATATACCTAAAAAAGCAAGCGAAATTACCTTTACGCAATACAATGCTACTGTTAACGGTGTGGTTTATACTTATACTGCTGCACAGCAACAAGCTGCTTTTGAGCAATTTATTAACAACACCCCGTACCTTAAAAACCACAGAGGCCAGTACGCACAACGTAATGCTGCTTTTGCACCATGGTACAACCGTATTGATGCTAACATCCTGCAAGATTTTTACATTATGGCAGGTGGCAAAAAGCATACTTTACAGTTAAGCGCAGTAGTGCAAAACTTACCTAACATGTTAAACAAATACTGGGGTATCCAAAAAATTGCAACTTATACAAACCCTATCACTTACTTAAGCACAGATGCTAACAACGTACCATCTTACAACATGCGTCAGCTTAACGGTAAATTGGTAACCACTCCATTTGTAAATGCTGCATCTAATACTACATGGAGCTTATTAATTGGTGCTAAATACATTTTCTAAGCAACGGTATAGGTATTGTTAAACACATTAAAATAATAAAAATGAGAAAATATATAAATATCATATTAGTAGCAGTTATAACATTAACTATGTTTGGCTGTACTAAAGACGCCGATGTTGCGGGTATTGAGCCTAAATTACCGGCTATACAATTAAGCAGCTTTGGTTACCAGCAAGTAGGCCCGTTTTTAATTACAGGTACTACAGCAAATACTTTGCTTATTAACTTTGGTGCTACTACCACTAACCTGGAAAGCGGTGCATTTAAACTGGAAATATTGGACGGTACTGCTGCTACCTCAACGGTTATTAAAACTGTTGACTTTGCAAGCTGGAATGGTAATGATGCTACATCAACACCAGCTGTGCCGGCTACGGGAACTACCCCTGCTAAAGCAGCAGTTATAGTACACACCATCAGCTACACTGCGCAGGAAACTACTTATCCAAACACTACAGTTTATGGCGGTAACATACTGCTTAAATTAAATGCTTTAGGTTTGGCTTCCGGTAAAACTTACTCAGTAAGAGCTACAGCTTACAGTAAAGATGGTGCAAAATCATCTGTGTTTACTGCATTATCATTCTTTAAAACCAGCTAATAAATCGTTTTTTTAATATTGAAAGCCCTTCCGAAATTTCGGAAGGGCTTTTTTGTTTGTGTAAGTTTAATTATGAATTTTTAACATTTGGGTAGTAAGTGTTTAGCTACCTTAACTATTGATAATTAATCTGAACCATTATGAAAATGAAGAAAATAATTGTAACATTTATAACCATTTTTGCCAATCTATATTGCTTTGGGCAGGCTTTGCCAATGCCAGACGTGGTGAATATCAATCTCCCTGGCGGTACCGAGAAGCTTTCGGAACAACAATATTTAAATTTTATGTCATCCCATTTTAGTGATAAAGTAATACGTAATTATCATGACCATGTTTATAAAAAAGGTGATATTTTATTTTCTTATAGAAATCAGGCGGTAACAAAAAAAATGTTTGAAGAAAGTCTGGAATTGTTGCAGAAGCAATATAAATTTTCCATGGAAAATTCTTCTCCGATGATTGAGTCAAAAATTGTTAGTTATAATAACATTAGATATGTGATAGTTGAGGGAAACAAGGGGGATTATTATGTAATACATTTTCATTCGGATTATGATGATAAGTATAGATTTATAAATGGTACCCTACGATATAATGCTAAGGATAGGGAAGCGGCTCATCAATATTTGGAAAGCATTTTGCAAAACTCACACTTTACAAATAAATAATTAACAAAATGGCCCGGTATTTACCGGGCCATTTTGATTATAAAGAGTTTAAGAAATTAGTTATAAACAAACTCACCGTAAGGCGAGCTAACAGTTACCTGTTTGGCATCGGCAGCTTCTACGTGGCCAATGATTTGCGCGGGTACGCCAAAGCTTTCGGATATAGCTATCAGGTCGGCAGCTATTTCCTGTGGTACGTATAGTTCCATGCGGTGGCCCATATTAAATACTTTGTACATTTCTTGCCATGAGGTGTTAGATTCTTCCTGTATCAGCTTAAATAATGGCGGGATAGGGAAGAGGTTATCTTTAATAATATGCAGGTTCTCTATAAAATGCAATACCTTGGTTTGCGCGCCGCCGCTGCAATGCACCATGCCGTTTATCTGGCTGCGGTAACCATCCAGCATTTTTTTAATGATAGGGGCGTAGGTACGGGTTGCAGATAATACCAATTTACCGGCTGTGATGGTTTTGCCATTGCCAATGTCAATCTGATCGGTAAGGTTTTTACTGCCCGAGAATACCAGATCGGCTGGTACTGCAGGGTCATAGCTTTCGGTGTATTTGCTGGCGATGGTTTTATTAAACACATCATGGCGGGCCGAGGTTAAACCATTGGAGCCCATTCCACCGTTGTATTCTTTCTCGTAAGTGGCTTGTCCGTAAGAGGCCAGGCCAACAATTACATCGCCGGGTTTAATACGATCGTTAGAGATCACGTCGGCGCGTTTCATGCGGCAGGTTACGGTGCTATCCACAATAATGGTGCGCACAAGGTCGCCCACATCGGCAGTTTCGCCGCCGGTGCTGTAAATGCCAATGCCGGCATCGCGTAGTTCGGCTAAGATTTCTTCGGTGCCATTGATGATAGCTGCGATAACTTCACCGGGAATAAGATTTTTATTACGCCCGATGGTAGATGAGAGCAGAATGTTATCAGTAGCGCCAACGCAAAGCAGGTCATCGAGGTTCATGATGATGGCATCCTGGGCAATGCCGCGCCAAACGGAGATATCGCCGGTTTCTTTCCAATAGGTATAAGCTAATGATGATTTTGTACCCGCGCCGTCGGCATGCATAATATTGCAGTAATCAGCATCGTTAGTTAATATATCAGGTACAATTTTGCAGAACGCTTTCGGGAAAATCCCTTTATCAATGTTTTTAATGGCATTATGTACATCATCTTTTGATGCAGATACGCCCCGTTGATCATATCTTTGCGGAGAATTCATGGGCAAATATACTGCTTAATACCCTTTTTGAACAGCAAAATTCTTACTTTGCTAATTCTGTACTATCTATGTTAAAAACACTTACCTATAAACTGAATCGCTGGCGCTTAAAACGCAACAGCCAGCGTAATTTTTTGATCTATTGCAGCGTGTTTGCGGGCCTGTTTGGCGGGCTGGCGGCTGTAGCGTTAAAGTTTCTGGTTCATTTTATGGAGGATGTAAGCCGTAATATATCTTCGCATCTGCCATACCATATTATATATGTGTTTTTGCCGGCTTTGGGAATCCTGCTTACCGTATCGTGGCAGCACCTGATCAACCGCGATAAAATGCAGAAGGGGATAGGCAACATCCTGGTAAATATTAAAAAGAACCGGTCTAATATCAGGCTCAATAATATTTATTCGCACCTGGTAACCAGTTCGCTAACGGTTGGTTTTGGTGGTTCATCGGGTTTGGAGGCACCTATTGTTTGCACAGGTGCGGCAATTGGCTCTAATGTGGGGCGTTTTTTTAACCTTAGCCCGTACGAAAAAACGGTACTGATCGCTTCCGGAGCATCGGCGGGTATTGCTGCTGTGTTTAACAGCCCTATTGCAGGGGTTTTGTTTGCTTTGGAAATATTGATAGGTGAGATCACCATTCCAACCTTTATCCCGTTACTCATTGCTTCGGCTACGGGTGTGGTGGTATCCAAGGTATTATACTCGGGCCAGTTGTTCCATTTAGTTACCGAGGGTTGGGTGATCACGGCACTGCCATTCTATATCATCCTAGGTGTACTAAGCGGGTGGACTTCCGTATACATCTCTAAAGTTGCCGGCAAACTGGAGAAGGGGATCTTTACCAAGCAGAACCGCTACGTGCGTGCATTGGGCGGCGGGTTGTTACTGGGCTTAATAATTATGCTGTTCCCCGCCTTGTTTGGCGAAGGTTACCACTACCTGCAGGCTATACTGAACGGCAACCTCGAAGCGCTTAAAGAAGGGACATTTTTTGACGATTGGCTTTCAGAGCCTTTGCTAATGCTGCTGTTTATTGCCGCCTTGGTATTAATGAAAATTGTTGCCGCAGGTATTACTATAGGTGCAGGTGGTAACGGTGGAACCTTTGCGCCAACCATGTTCACTGGCGCATTTCTTGGTTTATTTGTGGCTTATGGTGTAAACCAAACCGGGCTTATCCACCTTAATACCAGTAATTTTATAGCTGTAGGTATGGCTGGCGCTTTAAGCGGGGTGTTACATGCACCGTTAACCGCCATATTTTTGATAGCCGAAATTACCGGCGGCTATGTGCTGTTTATCCCGCTGATGATCGTATCGGCCATTTCTTATATCATATCGCGGGTGTTTAACAAACATAACATGTACTGGCATGATCTGATCCACGAGAAGAACATCAACCCCGGCCACGATTACGGCATGTTGAACGAAATTGGTTTAGACAGTATTATTAACAGGCAATTTATCACCATTAACAGGCAAATGTCAATGGCCGATTTTTATAAGATCCTGGCTGATAGCCATGCCAACATCTTTGCGGTGCTTACGCCCGCCGGAGAACTGGAGGGCGTGGTTTGGATGGATGAGATCCGCAGGCATATGTTTAGTTCTATAGAAACAACACCAACTGTTGCCGATGTAATGGTTGCGCCGCCTGCCGTTATTGATTACGAGCAGCCGGTGAGCACCGTGATGGACCTGTTCGATCAGTTTGATGTTTGGCAATTACCCGTGGTGAACAACGGCAACTTTATAGGTTTCGTTTCCAAATCGGCATTGCTAACTAAGTATCGTGAAGTAATTATTAAACAGCATAAAGAGGCTGACTTGTTTGCGTAAGAGCCAACAGCGAATTGTTTAAATAAAAACGGACAAATTCAATCAAGAATTTGTCCCCGTTTGGTATAAGGATAGCTGCTTATTTAACAAATAGCAACTCCCTGAATTTTGGCAGCGGCCATAGGGCATCATCTACCAGTTGTTCCAGTTTATCTACATGGTAGCGGATAGGTTGGAAGTAAGTTTTTACTTTTTCATCATAATCAATAGCTTTTTCGCGAAGATCTTCAATAGCATTTGCTTTTTTGCGTTCTGCTATCATCTCATCTACATTGCTTTTGATAAAGTTAACGTGCTCAGAGATCTTTTTGATCAGATCCAACTGCGCAGTATAAGTATTTTCATCTAAGCCTAATTCTTTCAGTCCCTTTACATTGGCCACCAATTGGGTTTGGTAAGCTATGGCCGGCGGGATAATAATGTTCATTACCAGCTCTCCGATAACACGTGCCTCTATCTGCAGTTTTTTGTAGAAACTATCCAGCAGGATCTCGTGGCGGGCATGTGCTTCGCGTTTGGTGAACACGCCGGTTTCGGCAAACAGTTCCGATGCTTTTTCTGATATCAGGGCATCAAGTGCTTTTGGCGTGGTTTTTATATTGGCCAGGCCGCGTGTTTCGGCTTCTTTCTCCCATTCTTCGCTATAGCCGTTGCCCTCAAAGCGGATATTGCGCGATTCCTTGATGTATTTTTTAATTACCACCATCAGGGCAAGATCTTTCTTCTCACCTTTTTTAATCAGTTTATCTACATCAACCTTGAATTTCTTCAACTGGTCTGCTACGATCAGGTTCAGGATAGTCATTGGGCTGGCCGAGTTGGCTGATGAACCCACTGCACGCAATTCAAACTTATTACCGGTGAAAGCAAAAGGAGAGGTACGGTTACGGTCGGTATTATCCTTCAGTATCTGCGGGATCTTAGGGATGCCCTGCCATAAAGAATTTTCATCTTTTATTTTTTTGCTGAGGCGGGAAGTATCTATCTCATCCAATACCTCATTTAACTGGCTGCCCAGGAAGATGGATATAATAGCAGGAGGGGCCTCATTGGCACCCAAGCGGTGATCGTTGTTTACCGATGCGATAGAAGCACGCAACAGATCGGCATGATCGTGTACCGCTTTAATTGTATTCACAAAAAACGCCAGGAACTGCAGGTTGTTCTTAGGTGTTTTACCTGGTGATAACAGGTTTTTACCTGTATTGGTAATCATCGACCAGTTGTTGTGCTTGCCCGAGCCGTTTAAGCCGGCGTATGGTTTCTCGTGCAACAACACCTTAAAGTTATGGCGCAGGGCAACCCTGTCCATAATATCCATCAGCAGCTGGTTATGATCTATAGCCAGGTTTATCTCTTCATAAATAGGTGCGCACTCAAATTGAGAAGGGGCAACCTCGTTGTGGCGTGTTTTTAAAGGGATGCCTAATTGCAACGCTTCGGTTTCCATATCCTGCATAAAAGCATACACGCGGCTGGGGATAGAGCCAAAGTAGTGGTCTTCCAATTGCTGATTCTTTGCCGACATGTGGCCAAACAAAGTGCGGCCGGTTAAATACAGATCGGGCCTTGCGTTAAACAAGGCGGTATCTACCAGGAAGTATTCCTGCTCGATGCCTAAAGAAGCGTTTACCTTTTCAACGCTTTTGTCAAAGTAGTGGCAAACATCAACCGCGGCTTTGTCTAAAGCACTTAGTGCTTTTAATAAAGGTACTTTGTAATCCAGCGCTTCGCCGGTATAGGATACAAACACGGTAGGAATACACAGCGTGCGGCCTATAATAAAGGCAGGCGAAGAAGGATCCCAGGCGGTATAGCCGCGTGCTTCGAAAGTATTGCGGATGCCTCCGCTTGGGAAGCTTGACGCATCGGGCTCCTGTTGTGCCAATGCATCGCCGCTGAATTTTTCTATAGCGCGGCCATCTGCTGTTGGTTCAAAAAAAGCATCGTGTTTTTCGGCAGTGGTACCGGTAAGTGGTTGAAACCAGTGGGTGTAGTGCGTAGCGCCTTTGCTCATGGCCCATGAGCGCATAGCAGAGGCTACCTGCTCGGCCAGGTCGCGCGGGATGGTTTCGCCGTTGTCAATAGAGTTGACTATTCCATCGTAAGCTTCGGAAGAAAGGTATTCCTTCATCTTATGCTTATCAAAAACGTTAGCCCCGAAGTAATCTGATATTTTAGATGAGGGCGGTTTTATTTCGGGTATTTCTCTGTTTACCGCAGCGCGCAGGGCCTGAAAGCGAATATTTGGCATAGCTATACAATTGGTTATCGCCAAAATTATGAAATCATTTACAATAAAGGGTAAATGTGCCCTTCATTATAAATCTAAATACTGCCTGTTTATAATTAGCGGGCATGGGGTATTTATTTCAAAATTTTAAAGACTTAAATGGTTTTTATTCAAAATTATGCATGCATAGCATACTGATTTTATAAAATATTGTTTGTTTTTTGAATTTATTACGAATTTATCAAATCAAATGCGTGTTAAATTATTGTAATTTATAATTATTGTAAATTTTTTTATTGAAAAATGTATTTATAATAAATTTATTATAAAAAAATAATGCAATTAATTGAAAATTAGTATCTATTTATTGAAAATATTAAATATTTAATTTGTTTTTATTAAAATTCATTCATATTTTCATAAAAAATTGATAATTAATACAAATTCTATAGATTTTATTAGTAATTGTATTTAATAGGAGGTTTTACCGGAGTTTATTTCCCTGAAAGGGTGATTTTGTGTGGTTGATGTGCTGCTAAATAAACAAGGATTGATTTTTCAACTGATTTATTAACCCCAATATTAACAACTAACAACAATTAACTAAAACAATTAATTTTAATCCCTTATCATGAAAAAAAAACTTTTACTTTTTTCTCTTTTTGCAGCTACAGTATTTACAGCCAGTGCCCAGGACGCTCCTAAAGCAGACCCGCCTTTGGTTATCTCCGGTTCGGTAGATACTTACTTTAAGTACGATTTTTCTAAACACAGAGATCCATCAACAGGTTACTCAAACATCGGTACCAGTTTTGCTAACGAGCAAAACTCTATCTCTATCGGTATGATAGATCTGGGTTTGAAGAAAAAAGTTGGTAAAGCTGCATTTGTTGGCGAGTTGGCTTTCGGTCCGCGTGGCCAGTACCAGTCGGTTCCAAACAGCCCTAACGGCGATTCGTTCCACATTCAAAACTTATATGTATCGTATGATCTTACTGATAAGTTTACTTTAACGGGTGGTTACATGGGTACCTTTATCGGTTATGAAGTAATTTCGCCGGTAGGTAACTTTAACTACTCTACTTCTTACCTGTTCACTAACGGCCCGTTCCAAAATGCAGGTTTAAAAGGTACTTATGTGTTTTCTGATAAAGCAAGCTTAATGGCTGGTATCTTTCAGGACAGCTGGAACAGCTACCAATCTACCTTTGATGTATCATCATTTGGTGCACAATTATTCTTAAGCCCTGTTAAAGGCTGGACAGCTTACCTAAACGTAATTACAGGTTCTGTATCTGGTACTGAGTTTGATATTACTACTGCTTACCAAATTACTGATGCCTTTAAATTTGGTGTGAATGCTGCAACCTGGAGCGCACCTCACGATGGTGGTGGCTTTAGCGGTGTTGCCTTATATCCGCAGATTGCTGCAAGCTCAACCGTATCTTTTGGTTTAAGGGGTGAGTACTTTAAATACAAAGATGGCGGCCCAAGTGTTAAAGCATTCACTTTAACATCTAACATTAAAGCAGGCCCGTTAACTGTTATCCCGGAAGTAAGACTTGACCGTTGGAATACAGACGAGTTCTTTAAAGACAGCGATGGTTTTGCTACTAAAAAAGCATCTCAGTTTGTACTTGCTGCTGTTTACGCTTTCTAATCTAAAAACATCACAATTAAATTTATTAGCCATCCATATTTGTTTATGGATGGCTATCTTTATTTTATGAAGAAATTATTATTTAGTGCCGCTTTACTTCTATTAATACAAACTGCCTGGGCGCAGAAAGACCTGCAAGTTGACGAGAATAACAGGTTTGTTTACTATGAAGTGGTTGATAAACCCGGCGTTAGTACCGATACCCTTTTTCAGCGGGGGATGGTATTCGCAAAGAAAGCCGGTAAATCTACCGCTCCAAATTCTATTACTACTAAAGGTAAGTTTACAGTTTATGCAAGTTCGCTTGCCTCTAAAAAAGATGCGGGTGAGATCAGTTATGTGTTAACCATTGATACCAAGGATCAAAAATACCGTTATAAATTTGGCACGTTTATTTTTAAACCTTACAGATTTGACAGATATGGCAGCATGTCGGCTGTGCCGGGTGTGGAAATAGATCTGGAGCGCATGGCTTCCAAATATGGGCAAAAAGATACCGAAAGTTACCTTACACAAGCAGCGGAATATTGCAAAGCCACGGCAGCTAATTTAAAAATGTATATGGATAGGGCACAAATAGCTAAAAAAGCAGATGCACCTAAAAAAGTAGCAACAGAGAACTGGTAGCTATATTTGATTTGCCAAATTATATTTTGTAATTAAGCTTAACAAACAATATAAAATTCTTAATTATGCATATATTCAATTGAATATTTTGCAATAATTAAAATTTATACAATATTTTGTTTTGGAATAACGTTATTTGTAGAAATTTAATTCTAAACGTTATGCTAAACACAAAATTTGATTTGTACAAGACCGAGTGGCTCGACCTTGTATTCGACGACCGCAACAAAGCTTACGGCGCTTACGATCTTAGGCATCATTATGCCGGTACACTTAATAAGGCAATGGGGATTGCATTTACTGTAGTCATTTCAACTGCAGTAGTATTTGGAATCGGATTGAAATCTAAAAATGCCGGTGTTATTCATGAGCATATTATACAAGATATTCCTATTTTACCGCCTCCGCCTGTTAAGAATGAAAAGGTTGAGCCGCCGGTTAAAGCTGAACCGGCCAAGCCGCAGCCAAAAGTTACTACAACTCAGCATTTGCCTCCGGTTGTTACCTCTGATGATAAAGCAGTTAATGAACCAGTTAAAAATAATGAGATAAAAGGTGCTGTTGGTTCGGAAACAGTAAAAGGAGAGGATGATGCTGAAAATCTAAACATACCAGAACCTGTAAATTCTGGCGGCGGCGGCACTGCAGAACCTGCGCCAAGTAATGAACCAATGTCAACTTTTGGCCTCGAAGTTCAGCCCGAGCCTTTCGGTGGCATGGCAGCATTTTCTAAGTTTTTGGGTAAAAATCTAAGGTTTCCGGGTGTTGCACAGGATGCCGGCATACAGGGCCGGGTGATACTTGGTTTTATAATTGAAAGAGATGGTTCTCTCTCTAACATTACAGTTGAACGCAAAGCCGGTTATGGTTTTGATGAAGAGGCCGTCCGCGTATTGAAATTGGCCAAAGCCTGGAAACCGGGTATCCAAAACGGCAGGCCGGTGCGGGTGAAATATAACATCCCTATTAACTTCACCATCAGCGAGTAGTTAAATTGGGAAGGACTTTGAATTAAGATTTTCTGCTTGTACTATTGATTCAGCCCTGCGTAATGCGGGGCTTTTTTACTTTAATTCTTTTATGAAACATACGCTATCGGGCAGATCTACATATGGCGGATATTTAGGGGTTTGTGTATAGCCATACTTTTGATACAAACCCAAAGCTTCAAATTGTTTGCTGCCGGTTTCCAGCACAGTTGCCATGAAGCCGAGTTCCTGTGCCCAGGTTTCCAGTTCTTTTAATACCATGGCGCTGATGCGGTTTCCTCTTGCATTGTGCCGCACAAACATCCGTTTAATTTCTACAGCAGCGTTATCGTATGGTTTAAAGCAGCCGCAGCCTGCGGGTTCATCATTTAAATAGGCAATTATTACAGTATCATTTTTCTCAATAATATTATACTGATCGTAAATATCCATCATAGCGCCGTTGGTAATGCGCAGGTCTGCATCCAGTTGTTGCACCAAACCACGGAAATCAGGGTCATCGCTGGCAGTTCGTTTCAGGCGGATAGTATTCATAGGCGCTAAAATAGAAAATTAGCATAAACTATTAACTACCCGTGGTTCTGCGTTCATAACTCAGCACTTTATCTTTCGCCTTTCCCGCTTTTTTCCTAATTTTGCGCATCCTTTCAACAAAAACAATTACACATTGGAGAACCAGGAATTAACCACCGTTGAAACCGCCAGAGATCTGGGCCTTTTACCCGAAGAATTCGACAGAATAAATGAAATAATGGGCCGCGTACCCAACTTTACCGAGTTATCTATTTTCGCGGTAATGTGGAGCGAGCACTGCTCTTACAAAAACTCAATTACATGGCTTAAAACTTTGCCAAAAGATGGCCCGCGCATGCTGGCCAAAGCAGGTGAAGAAAACGCCGGTTTGGTTGACCTTGGCGACGGCATTGGCTGCGCTTTTAAAATAGAATCACATAACCACCCATCGGCGCTGGAACCATACCAGGGTGCTGCAACAGGCGTGGGCGGTATCAACCGCGATATTTTTACGATGGGTGCAAGGCCTATAGCGCAAATGAACTCCTTGCGCTTTGGCGATCTTAGCCTCGATAAAACCAAATGGCTGGTTAAGGGCGTAGTAAAAGGCATTAGCCACTACGGTAATGCATTTGGTATCCCAACTGTTGGCGGCGAGCTTTTCTTTGATGAGTGCTACAACATTAACCCGTTGGTGAACGCTTTCTCGGCAGGTATTGTTAAAGCCGGCGAAACTGTTTCTGCTACGTCTTACGGTGTGGGTAACCCGGTTTACATTGTGGGCTCTGCTACAGGTAAAGATGGGATCCACGGAGCGGCATTCGCATCTAAGGATATCACCGAAGATTCGGTTAATGATTTGCCGGCCGTACAGGTAGGCGACCCTTTCCAGGAAAAGCTTTTGCTGGAAGCCACCTTAGAAGTAATTAAAACCGGTGCCGTAGTAGGCATGCAGGATATGGGCGCGGCAGGTATAATCTGTTCTAATTCAGAAATGAGCGCCAAAGGCGAGCACGGCATGATCATCCACCTCGATCGTGTACCGATGCGCCAGGAGAATATGAAACCCTACGAGATCTTGCTTTCTGAATCTCAGGAGCGCATGCTTATTGTGGTAGAAAAAGGTAAAGAAGCGCTTGTAGAAGCTGTTTTTGATAAGTGGGACCTTAACTGCGCTATTATTGGCGAAGTTACCGATACCCAGCGCCTGGAGTACTTCATGAACGGCGAAAAAGTTGCCGATGTACCTGCAGACGATCTTGTGTTAGGCGGCGGTGCACCTATTTACGAACGCGAATACCGCGAGCCTGCTTATTTTGCCGAGAACCAGAAATTTAAAATAGAAGACGTTGCCGAGCCTGAAAACCTGGTAGATGTTGCCGAGCATTTAATAGCTCACCCTAACATTGCATCTAAACGTTGGGTTACAGATCAGTACGATTCAATGATTGGTACAGCTACCATGACTACTAACCGCCCAAGCGATGCGGCAGTTGTGGCTGTTAAGGATACCCAAAAAGCTATCGTACTAACCTGTGATTGTAACTCGCGCTATGTATATGCCGATCCGCAAAAAGGTACCGCTATTGCTGTAGCCGAAGCGGCACGTAACATTACCTGTGCAGGCGGCGAGCCGGTAGCTATTACCAACTGCCTTAATTTTGGTAACCCTTACAAACCAGAGGTTTACTGGCAGTTTGTGGGCGCTATTAAAGGTATGGGCGAGGCTTGTACCAAGTTTGAAACCCCTGTAACCGGTGGTAACGTAAGTTTTTACAATCAATCGAGCGATGAGGGCCCGGTATTCCCAACACCAACTATTGGTATGCTGGGTGTAATGGATGAGCTGACCAATTTCATGACTTCCGACTTTAAGCAGCCGGGCGACCTGATCTATATGGTTGGTGAATCTCAAAACGATATCGCTTCATCACAATATTTAGCATCATATCACAAGATCTTAAAAGCACCTGCACCATATTTTGATATTGATAAAGAGTACGCCATGCACCAGGTAATTAAACAACTCATCAAACACAAAATTGTGCAATCTGCACATGACGTGGCCGATGGTGGTTTATACGTTGCTTTGGTTGAATCGAGCTTACCAAACGGTTTAGGCTTTGATATCGAAACTGATAGCGCTTTCCGTAAGGATGCGTTCTTATTTGGTGAAGCACAGGGCAGGGTAGTGGTAAGTATCGCGCCCGACGATCAGGAACGTTTCATCGAGATGATGGCTACCAGCGAGGTTGAGTTCAGCCTGTTAGGTACAGTTAACGGTACCGGTAATACTAATATCGACGAAGAACTTTTTGGTAACATCACCGATATTAAAATGGTTCACAGCAATGTACTGCATGTAAGTTTAGGTGAGGCATAATGCTTAGGCTGAATAAAATTCATCATATAGCTATAATCTGTTCAGATTATGAAAAGTCTAAGCACTTCTACACGGAAGTGCTTAACTTTAAAGTGCTGCTGGAAACTTACCGGGAAGAGCGCCGCTCTTATAAACTTGATTTAGAAGTAGGCGGACAATACCAGATAGAACTATTTTCGTTTCCCGGCCCTCCGGGGCGTCCTTCACGCCCGGAAGCTGCGGGCCTCAGGCACCTGGCTTTTGAGGTAGATAATATTGATGAAGCTATCTTCCACATCAATGAATACGATGTAGTTACCGAGCCCATACGGATAGATGAAACTACAGGCAAACGCTTTACTTTCTTTACCGATCCGGATGGGTTGCCATTAGAATTGTACGAGAAATAAAATGTTAGAATACTGCAGATGGTAATTTGCTCATCTCATCAAAACAAAAAATCCGCGGCTTATAAGCTGTAGATTTTTTGTTTTGGTATATCTCTATTTCTTTGATGCTTCATCTAAACACTCTTGCAGCACTTTTGCAAACTGCTTATCATTCGGCGGGGCGAAGATGGTGTTATGCTCACCGGGGATATCATGCACGCGTACACCTTTTAAAGCAAAAGGGATCCAGCCTAAGTATTTAAAATCGTCCATATAAAACGTTTTCTTTTTAGCGCGGAAAAGTTCAATGCTGATATCAACCGGAGTTAACAGGTAATTTTCCTGCGCGGCCAAACTTTTTTCATGTATATCGTCGGTATAAGCTGCAAAACCTTCTTTGCGTTTCACTTTAGTAGGGAATGCCTTTTTATAAATTTTGGTAAACCTGCGGCCAATTTCGCGGCTTTTATATTCGATGGTACGCTTAGGATCTTCTAAGAAAAGTATCGGCGTGTAAGCAACCTGCTTTACAAAGAACCAGGCATCCTTTAAGGCCCTTTTTAAAGGTGGGGTGTGGATTTTGGTCTGGTCGGCGTAAGTATCAAACATGGCCAGCATCTTTACATCTTTGCCAAGCGCCAGCATCTGCTTAGCCATTTCGTAAGCTATCAATCCACCTAAAGAATAACCGGCCACGGCGTAAGGGCCAATCGGGTCGTGGTTGATGATCTCTTCCACATAGTTAGCAGCAATTTCTTCCATCACATCCAGCGGTTCGTCAATACCATTTATACCCCGGGCCTGTAAACCGTAAACAGGTTGTTCATCATCCATGTTCATGGCCAAAGCATTAAACAGTAATACGTTTAAGCCCGCACCGTGTACAATATATAAAGGCATTTTGCTGCCTTTAGGTTTGATGGGTACTAAAGAATCCCAGCTGATGGCTTCGGCATTTAACTCTAAGCGCGCGGCCAGTTTTTCTACTGTAGAGTGTTCAAATAATGTTGCCAGCGGAAGGCGTTTACCGGTTTTTTCTTCCAGCTTAGCCATTATTTTAACAGCTACCAGCGAACGGCCGCCTAATTGGAAAAAGTTATCAAAAATGCTGATCTTATCCAGGCCCATCATTTCCTGCCAGATATCGGCAACCAGTTTTTCGTTACTGGTACGTGGCGCAACATAATCTTCAGAGCGTACAATGTGGCTGTAATCGGGTTTTGGTAGCGCCTTGCGGTCTATCTTACCGTTAGGGGTAGATGGGATAACATCCAGCAGCACAAAATCGTCGGGCACCATATATTCCGGTAATACGGCAAGCAACCCATTTTGCCAGGCATCCAGCTGTGAAGAAGAAGGGTGACCTGTTTGGCCCGATTTTAATAGCAGATACGCCACTAAGCGCGGGTACCCCGGTGTATCTTCGCGGGCAATTACTACGGCTTCTTTAACATCTTCTGCTTTACCCAGGTTAAATTCAATTTCGCCAAGCTCAATACGATAGCCGCGCACTTTCACCTGGTGATCTATACGGCCAAGGTAAACAATGTCGCCATCGGGTTTTAGTTTACCTAAATCGCCGGTTTTGTAAATTTTATCACCCGGGATATCAGAGTAAGGGTTATCAATAAATCTTTCTGCAGATAAGTCGGGACGGTTTAAATAGCCCCAGGATACACCAGCACCGCCGATGAAGATCTCACCGATCTCGCCATCTGTGCGGTTTTGTTTATCCTCATCAACAATGTAGATCTGCGTATTGGCAACCGGCCAGCCAATGGTTATATCATCGGCATCGGTAACGTGTTTTATAATGGAATAAATAGTGGTTTCGGTAGGGCCGTACATGTTCCAAAGCTCATTACAACGGGGGATAAGCCTGGCTGCAAGGTCTTTAGCTAAAGCTTCGCCTCCGCAGAATACTTTTATAGGCAGGTGTTCTTCCCAGCCAACTTCCAGCATCATGCGCCAGGTGTAAGGTGTTGCCTGTAAAATGGTTATACCATCATTTCGCACAATATCTAACAAGGCACGGCCGTCTTTAGCGGTAAGGGCATCGGCCAATACCAGTTCGGCACCACTGCTGAGCGGCAAATAAATATCTACACCGGCAATATCAAAGGAAATGGTGGCAACAGCAAGTACTTTATCGGCAGAGGTAATGCCCGGCGTTTTTTGATAGCTCAGCATCAGGTTTACTAAACTGTGATGCGCAATTTGTACGCCCTTTGGTTTGCCCGTACTGCCCGATGTATAAAGCACATAAGCCAGATCGGCGCCTGTTACCTGGCTATTTGGTTCTTCGGTAGAAAACTCTCTCGAATCGGCCAGGGCCTGCTCAATTAAAACCTCGGTAGTGTTACCGGCATAATGGCCGCTGTATTTGGCCGATGTAATTAATATTTTAGCGCCGGAATCCTCCAGCATAAATTCAATACGGTCTTTAGGGTATTCCGGGTCGAGCGGTACGTAGGCAGCACCCGATTTTAAGATGGCTAATAGTGAGATGATCATCTCCGGCGTGCGATCAAGCGCGAGGCCGATGATATCTCCTTTTTTAATCCCCTTTTTTACAAGCAGCGTAGCAATCCTGTTTGCCGTATGGCTAACTTCGGTATAAGTTAATTTACGGTCGTGGAAGCTGATAGCGATCTTATCGGGATAGTTTTGCACGCTCTCGTTAAAAAGAGCGAACAAGGCTTTTTCTTTTGGATAATCTACCGTAGTGTTGTTTAGTATTGCTTCCATATTTTCAATCGGTACTGGCAATTAGTAAGGTTGCCACAATTCCTCTTCAGTTTAGTTTAAGCGTGTTAGCGTTATAACCATATACGTTTTTAATGCGTGCCCGGGTTATGCGGAGTATGTATAAATTTCTTATTGGCACCTTTTAATTTAAACAGCAGGGCAAGCATCGCAAAAAATATCAATGGTATTTTAAGTACTGCCCCTAATAGCTTGCTGTTAAAGAACTTGCCCGGTACGGCTACCAGTATGCCTATGTAGCAAAGGGCAGTGGCAGTTAACCACATTTGCCATGACGGGCCAACGCCAGGAAGTATTAAAGATACTAATAGCATAAAAGGCATCAGCCCCAGCATCAGGATCCTTGGCAGTATAGCGGTTTGGTAGATCTCGTTAAAGTAATCAAAATTGCCACGTTTAAACAATTCGGTAAAACCGGTTAGGCCATAGGTCTTCAACAGGTTAAATTGTGCCGAAAGCCAGCGGCGGCGTTGTTTCTTAAAAACCTCCGGGTTGCTTACTTTTTCGTCGTACACCAAAGCGGCATCTGCGTAAGCCACGTGAATGTTTTGGCGGGTAAGCACTAAGCCCATCTCCTTATCAAAACCACCCACTGCATCTATTTGCGCCATGGTTTCCTTAAATAACCTGTATTCAAGAGCCATGCCAGAACCAATTATAGCTGCGGAAAGGTTAAATACGCGCTGTGCTTTGCGGAAAATGTGGTTATTTATTTCCTCACTTATGGCATCTAATACAGCAACCGGGGTTTCGGTATTTTTAGCTACGCGATGGCCCTGTATCACCCTGTCGCCACCGTGCAGATAATCGTTAATATGGTTAAGATAATCTGGTGCGGCAATGTTATCAATATCAAAAACTACGGCGGCATCAAAATCCTCAAATGTATTCTCAATGGCTTTGTGCAGTGCTTTAGATTTGGTGCTGCTTTCAAATACTACCTCAACCACCTGTAAAGGCATTTCCTTTAGCTTTAGGATGGTTTCCGGCTGCATCGAATCGGCAATAACACACACGTGGAATTTATCCTTCGGATAATCAATGGTTAATGCCTGCGCAGCAGAGTTAAGGATAATTGCATCTTCTTTATAAGCGCAGATGTAGATTACAAATTTGCTGTAAGCCGTAGCAACCGGCGGTACTTTTTTAATGATGAGCTTGCCCACTACTGAAAATATAAACAGGTACAGGCTATAAATGCCCAGGTAAATAAATACCAGGGTGAATGCTATTGAAAAGATAAGTTTAATAATGTCCATTTTTAGCCTGTTTTTTATTCGTTTATTTTATTCTCACCTTGTTTTTCCGCCAGTGCAGCCAGTATCAGTTTTTTAATATCGGCAATACGGTGTTCCCAGGTATTATCTGCGGCAATATCTATTCTTTGCTGTATTTTTTCCGGCGCGGTTGCGTTATCCAATGCCTGGTTAAGGGCGCCTGTAAATTCATCTGCTGTATTGCAGTAGGGTACAAGCCCTTTAGTGAAATTCTGCAGATCGTCATTAAAATCAGTAGATACCACAGGCTTGCCTGCGCCAAGATATTCGAACAGTTTTAGCGGGAAGATATTATTACTTACATTATCCTTTTTAAACGGGATAATAGCCACATCAAAACCCTTTAATACCGCTGGCATTTGCTCATAAGGCACTGGGCCTGGCAAATGCAGGTTTGGTGCGGCAAACTGGCCTTCTTTTATATAATCCTGGTCAACAGGGCCTACAAATACAAAGCTCTTATCGGGGTTATCGGCAATTACTTTTTTTATCAGCGTATAATCTATCCGGCGTTCTATTGCGCCAAAGTAACCTACAACCGGCTTTTTAATTCCTGTGAGAATCTCCGCTTCGGGCAGGGCAGGGTTCAGTGCTTTTTGGCTGTGAGTAAGGTTTGCCGCATTTGCCACAAAGTATGAGCGTTTATTAAGCAGCGCTTTTTTGTTGCGCAATTCGCGACTGGTGCAAACAATTATATCCACACTTTTGGCCAGTATTTCTTCGTTGTTTACTCCATGCTTTAACTGGTACTCCTCAATAATAGGGTCAACACAGTGGTATACGGTTAACGCAGGCTTGGGTTGCAGCGTTTGGTGCAGCAGCGGGTAAGAGAAGTTATAAGAATTTACATAGATGTAATCTTTAACGCCAAGATCCTTAAAAACGGTTTTAAGGCGTGCAGCCACCATCCACTCGTTAAACTTTACGGCCAAGCGGTAAGCTTTACCCTCAGGCAACATGTTAATGGATGGTACAGGCGGGCAGATAATGATCTTCATGTTTGGAAGATCCGACTGGATAAAGCTGTTATGTGCATTAAAAAAATGCGGTTTACGCACGCGGTAAGCTTCGGTATCTTTAAACTTAAAATAATCTTTCCAGGTAAAAGGGCGATCTACAAAGTAAACGTAATTGTCTTTTGCCAGCAGGCGGGCCATAGTGTATATGGTAGATTCCAGGCGGCCATCAAACTGCATCTGCGAAAAAATAACGATATGGCGGTTGGTTAAACTCACGCGTTGGTAGCTTTTTTCTTTTTGTTTAACAGGTTAGTTATCATGCTTTTCAGCTCGCTGTATCCGAGGGTAAGCAAATCGTTCAGGCTAAAATCAAGGTGTTTTTTCAGCTGAAAATAACCAAACAATACACCCGTATAATAAGTGAACAGCGAAGCAATGGCTACGCCATACAAGTTATGAAAAATTGCAATGCCTAAAAAGTCGCCGGTTACGTTTACGGCAAGCATCAAAAATACCTTTATCATATTCAGATGCGGCTTGTTCAGGATATCCAGCGTGATGCCAAAAAACCTGTCGATAGGCATAATGATCACATAACACATAAATATACGGAAGATATTAAATGCATCGGAATTAACGTATTTATCGCCAAACAGCAGATGGATCACCAAGCCACCTAAAATACAGCCGCCAACAGCCACCGGCAAAAGCAATACGGTTAACAAGCCTCCGTAGCGTTTCATAATTACAGCTATCTCCGGCTTATCGTTCCGCTGTGCGGCAGCAGAAAGTTCCGGCAGGGCAGTAGAAACAAAGCTGCGCATCGGGATCTCGAAGATCTCCATCAAACGCTGCGGTATATAATATACCCCCACCAGCTTTGTTGGGAACATCCCCTTAATAATAAAAGTATCTGAACTGCGCAGGAGGGTAGAACCAAGCGATGTGCCCACACTAAACTTGCCAAAGTGCGCAAGCTCCTTCATAGCCGCTACGCTTTTATGTTTAATAGTATGCACCTGCGACCAGCCGGCAAAAATACATACCAGACTGGTAAGGATATTGGTACCGAGGTAAGCAAAAATCACATGCTCAAAACTAATATCTTTAAAATAGATAACAACCAGCACAATCAGCAGAAAGCCGCCCTGGTTAACTATTTGTATGATGAACATTTTATCAAAGCGTTCTTCGGCCTGCAATATCCAGCCTGCAATGGCCGATGGCATGGTGCAGATGTAGATAATGCCAAACCACTTTAAAGTGGCTTCCATATCGCTGTTGCCGCTTTTGAAAAAGAGGTAGAGCAATAGATCAATAATGGCCAGCCCAAAAGTTAAAATAAACCCTACCGACCAGGCCGAACCTGCTACGTTGCGGGCACGATCCTGCGGTGCGCCTGAGTAGAATTTTACCAGCGAAGTTTGCAAAAAACCCGTGCGGAACATATCTGCCAGCAGGAAGGTTTGTAAAAAGAAAATGTAATTACCGAAGTCGACCTCGGGGAGTTTATGCGCTAATAACGACAGTACCAGCATGCCTATTAAAGGCATGGCCGCACTGCTGGCTAAGTTGATGGTATGTTTGTTTACGATCTTTTTTAAAAACGACATAAATGGCCAATCAGCTATACTTTTTCCCAGCTGCCGGTTTCAAAGTTATATTTTTTAATTACCCTTGCCGGGTTTCCTACTGCTACGCTATATTCCGGAATATCCTTAGTAACCACGCTGCCGGCACCAATTACCGCATGCTTACCAATGGTTACACCGGCGGTTACCACACAATTTGCACCTATCCAAACATTATCGTTTATAGTTATTTGTTTTGTTACTACTTTTTGCGTTCTGGGCGGGCTGGTAATATCTTCATACCCGTGGTTAAGGCCCGATAGTACAATGTTTTGCGCCATCATTACATAATTACCCAATGTAACCGGGCCAATAATAGTGTTTGATAACCCCACGCCTACATGGTGGCCTATCAGCACATCGCCAACGCCATTGTTTATGGCGGCAAAGTCTTCTACAATACTATGCTCACCCAAGCTGAAGTTATTGAAAGGGAAAACATCTATCCTTGCAGAAAAGCCTACATGCGAGCTCCATGCGCGTTTATGAATAAAAGGGTTTACAAACCACCTCACCCAAAGGCGCGGCATAGAATGGCTGGACCGGACGATAAGCCAGTGTGCAAATTTTTTAAGACCGGGATGTGATTTAATTACTGTGAGTAACGACATTTGATTTTTTATTGATCATCCATTCAGCCCAACAACCGTTTTATCACCTTTTGCTTTTCTTTCTTCAATATCCAGCCGCATGGTTACATTCAATAGCGCACTTGCAAGATAAAATAAAATATTCGACGGATACTGTACCAGCGCCTGCTGCGGGTAATTGCCAATATTGTAAACAAATATTGATAATACCATAGCCAGGCAATACGTTTTAAGTTCGGGATTTTTTATAAGGTAATAGTGGTTAATACCCGTATATAATATCACAAACATTAAAGTACAAAACAACAACAGGCCTATCCATCCCATTTCTACTGCAACACGCACATAACCACTATCGGGCGGAAACTTGGCCAGCATAGAGTTTGGTGCAAAACGCCTTCCCCAAATACCTACCGAACCTAAACCGCCGCCTATCGGGTGCGACAGGATATACGGCTTTATACGCCGCTGATTTTCTGCCCGCACATTAAATGATGCGTCTTTTGAAGGATTAAAGGCCGACTGGAAACGTTTGATGGTAGCGTTGGAAGTTGGCATAAATATAACCACAACCAACACAAACCCTGCCGCAAGCACAGCAGCTATAATTTTTTTATTGAATTTAAGCACAGCAAGCAATGCCAGCGCCGCAGGCAGCAGCACATATGCCCCCCTTGTGCCCGAATACAGCATGGTTAGCAGGTAAAACGGGATTAAACACCCCAGCATTATTTTTTTTGCCGTGCTGATATTGAGCATGAAAAAGCAGATACACATTACCGATGCCACAACCATGTTGTAGGAAAAAGTAACCGGATCGGGGAAAATTGCCACCTTGCGCAAATGCCCGTTTATAAACAGAAAGCTTAAACGCAACGGATCTGAGTAGTACCAGGTTTTCTCAAACGGCAGCAACCCAAAATTTTCCTGCTGAAAACCGGAGATGGCGGCCAGCAAACAAAGGAACAGCCACAGCTTAAATAAAAACCGGATGTATTTGATTGACCTTATCTGGTAAACAAAAATAAAGTACATCAGCATTATAAAACCTACTGTACGTACTGTGTACACCCAGGCTAAAATAGATGGCGATGCTGGGTTTATGGCTTCTAAAAAGTTAAAGCCCAGCCAGGCAATAACCAGGTAGCTGATAGGGTTTTTAAAATAATCCCAACTGCTATCATATTTCTTTTTAACAAAAAAGCCAAAAATAAGCAGGTAGGTCATCCCATCGAGCACAATACCAAGCGGGGTATCATTGGGAAGAAATTCCGAGGCGTAGTTAAGCATAAATGCCACCACTATTAAAACGGCAATACCAAATTCAGGGTAAGCTATAACGCCGTAAACCAGGGGGATGCCAATTATAATGGCCAGCAAGCCTGCCGCGCCCATAATGCCGGCCTTGGCAACTACCACGCTAATCAGCACGGCAACGGGCAGCATCAGCCATATCATGGTTTTGGTAGTGAGTTTACCAAACGATAATTTGCTGCGCAGAAAGCCTTTTATGCCATTATTTTGTACCTGATTATCGAGCATTATTTAAGCGGATTTATGCAAGAAACAATATTTTTACCGCCCAAAAAAAAACGCCTACAAATACAAATACTATGGCAGCCTTACGTGTTTTTTTTTCGATAGGGGTAAGGCCTTCATAAACATCAATTTTGCTATTATTTTGAGGCAGTATTTTCATATAAGCAATGTTAATGTACAATTATAAAAATGGAGCTCGCTGGCCGGTTAGCCTTCGGGCATCTCGGCTTTATTCAAGATCCAGCCTGCAAATTTACCGTTTAGGTTGCGCAGGTAGTTAAGATCGTTCTTTTGCGCTTTCTTAATACCCTTGTTAGCTTCAAAAACAGCTATTACCTTATTGGCAAAAATTATCCACTCTTTTGATTTATTTAAGGTAGAGAGGGGCGGCGTTTCTATGATGATGATATCATATTTGGTTTTCAGCTCGTTAAACCTGCTGCGAATAAAATTTTCATCACTTACTTCCAGCAGGGTAACATCACCGCCATGGTTACCCAAAACAGTTGTAGAGCCCGAGAATGCATCATAATTATCCGGGTTGTTCTTAAAGTAATCTTCAAGATACTGGCGTGGTTTTGCCGTATCGGTAATAGTAGGGTTGCTAAAGTTACCATCAATCAGCAATACTTTTTTGTTGATCATGGAGTAGGAGTAAGCCAGGCTTATTGCCAGTACAGATTTTCCTTCGTGCTCGGCCAGGCTGGTAATAGCCAGTATTTTATCACCTTTTAATTCCTGGTCTATCTCAAAGCGGATAGAGCGGATGAGTTCTTTAAAATGCCTCATCTTTTCGCGGTGCTCTACATCCCACAGCTTACGCAGATCCAGCGAGCCGCCCACTATGGTGTTAAGGTATCCAAGTAAAGGCAGGCTGGTTTGGTTAACCAGTTCGGCAGGTTGTTTAATGGTATCATCCAAAAAGAACCTTACAAACAAGATAACAACACAAGCACCAAAAGCAATAATACCGCTCAGGATGATCAACAGCATCTTTTTAGATGGCTCAGCTGCATCCGGGGTGGCTTGGTCTACCTGCCTTAACTTAATTGAGAAGGTAGACTGCAGGTTGGTTTGATTATACTTATTCAGTACCTCCAGGTATTCTTTACTGGCGATATCCAGTTCAAAATTATAGGTTTTTACAGTAGCATCAAAAGGTACCAGGCGCTGAAATTTGTTGTTAAGCGTAGCCAGCGCGTTGTCAATAGCCTTTATGCTGTACTTGGCAAGGTCGCGAGTTACTTCTAAGGTTAATTTCTGGGTTACCAGTTCGTCCTTTGCAGTTAATGGGTTAGTGATATACTTATCTGATGTAAGGTTTATCTGGCCGCTTAGCTGCTTGGTTAGCGAGTCTATCTGAACCTTATATTGCGGGGCAAAACCACTGCGTACATATTTATCAGTTAACAGGTGCAATTGCTCCTGCGTGTTTACAATAGCGGTGTTATACTTATTTAAGGTAGATTCGATGTACTTACGGTCTTTCGGATCAAACTTTTCGTTAATGCTGCTTAATGCACCGTTGTACGATGCCACATCTTTTTCGGCCTGTTGCTTGCGGTCGTTATAAACCATTATCTGGTCGAAGATCGCTCTCGATTGTTCTTCGAGGTTAAGCACGCCATTCTGAATTTTGTATTGCTGCAGCTGATTTGTTTTTTTATTAAGCGCCTCACGTTTTTCATTCAGCAGGTTGCCTAAAAAAGTAACCGCATCGGTTTCGTTCTGCCTGATGGTGTGGGTGTAGTAATTAATAAACTCGCGGCATAAAACGTTCACCACAAACGCAGATAACTGCGGGTTGGCCGATTCATAACTTACAGAGATAAAATCGCTATCCTCATCTCGCACTATCATCATATCTTCGCGCAGGTTACGCTCATCATATTTCATTGATCGCAGCAACTCATTCAACCCGTTCTCGTCCTTGTTATAATAGTTCATGGATTCCATGCGCGCAAACTTGCCCGAGAATAACTCAATGGCATGTTTTTTTGCGCCAGCATTCATGCTCAAAAACAGTTTGCTGTATGGCTTAAATGGGGTAGGGCTGGTAAGATCGTGCAGGATGAGCTGATAAGATACCTGGTTCATGATCTTTTTAAGCTTCATGATCTCTATAAGGTTACTAAAGCCCTGGTTTATTTGTTGTGCCTGCGCTGCGCTGTTGGTTTCTTTATCCAGTAAATGGCGCGATTCATCAATAATACCAGTTGCTATCTGCGATTTGGATACATACTTATCCTCCAAGTTTTTTACCAGGAAATATGAGATAATAATAGTAACAAGCGGAATAATTATCAGCAGGTTTTTATGTTTCCATAAAACTTTTAAAAAATTTGCGAACTCCATGTGTTATTTTACCTCTTCTAATTTAACGCCCAAAACTTCCTCAAGGTTAGTTTTTGCTGTTAGCGTAGCCAGCTCTGCCTGTACCTTAAAGCCGCCCTGCTGATAAAGGCTTGTTAATGCCTCGTTATATACCTGGAAAGTTGCCTCCCCTTTTTGAAAAGCGTATTTTAACTGCTTAACCGCCGTTTCGCCATCAATGATAGCGCCGGAACGTAAACGAAGTTCGGCCTGCGCTGCCAGATACTGGTAGTAAAGCTTTTTAACGGTAGATTCTATAGAAAGGTTGTACTCCTGTTGCTGATACTGGGCCACCTTAACACTCTCTTTTGCGCTGCGCACCGCAAATGGCTTTGTTAAATACTGGCCAAGGTTTATAGATATGCTTAACTGGTAACCATTAAAAATAGTAGGCTGTATTAAGTTAAGAGAGCTTTTGGGGCTGTAAATGTACGATGCTGTAAAAGCATCCAGCCATGACATGGAGGCCTGGCTAACCGCGCTTTTGGCAATGTTTACCTGCGACTGGCGCAGCTTAACTTCCGGGTAGTTTTTTTTTGCTGTAGCGATAAGCTTTTCCAGAAACTGGTAGTTAATATCGGGTACAAGTGATTCCTGCGCGTGCAGGCCCTTAGTCATAAATAAAATGCTACACAGTAATGCACCGGCTATTTTTAACTTTCTGATCATAAATTAAACTTTCTCCTTTTGGAATAATGCAGGAACGGTACTTATGATAATTTTAACATCAAGCCAGAAGGAGTACTTCTGCGCGTAAAAATTATCCAGTTTTTTTCGTTCCCTTTCACTCATATCTTCTTTACCACGTTTGCTTACCTGCCAAAGGCCGGTTAAGCCTGCAGGGCCCAAAAAGCGCATCGACCATTCGTTAGAGGTTAGCATCTCTGCTTCATACACCGGCAGCGGCCTGTTGCCTACTACACTCATGTCGCCCCTAAGGATGTTAAACAACTGTGGTAATTCATCTAAGCTCGAATTGCGCAAAAAGTTGCCAAGTTTTGTAATTCGCGGATCGTTTTTTATTTTAACAAATGCCGATTTTGTTGTACCGGCCTCTTCTACAGCGTATTGATTGCTGGTTTCAGAAAGTTTGGCAAGCAACTGATCTGCATCTGTTCGCATCGATCTGAACTTGTAAAAATCAAAAACTTTATAACCCGTGCCCACACGTTTGCTCTTGTAAAAGATAGGGCCTTTAGAATCAAATTTAATAGCGATAGCCACAATAAGAAACACCGGCGACAGGAAGAACATCATCATGCTGGAGATCAGCAGATCCAAAAAACGTTTACCTGCAGGCATTTTGTAGGTCGTATCCACTTCTTTAGAAAGTTCTAACAATCTTGGTTTAATCAGTTTAAACCGCACCAGAAAGTTTAAGCGGTCGCGCAGGTCTGATGTAGCGAAAGGGTAGGTGTAAAAATCGTGCAGTTTTAGCTGCATGGCTTTTTTTACCAGTTTTTTATCATTGCGGGTAGATAGCATTACAATGATCAAACCGTTCATTAATGGGTTCTTTTTCAGCGTATCTGCCAGTGTAAAGCATTTTTCATCTTTATCAACCTCCACAAGGATAATTTCGGGGATGGTTAATATCGATTGATTGCCCAGGTAATCTTCCAGATCTTTTAGTGTGTTGTTAAAGGTGATGCGGAAGTTGTCGCCAAGGTCGTTAGCAATCAAGTCTTTTAACTCCGTGCCCGCGTATGCTATACTAACGTGGGAGCCGGAGGTGTCATTCCAATTAGTTGTTGTGGGGGGCGTCATAAACTTGTAATGCTTGGGTGATGGCAGATTTTAGGGTTGTAGGGTTAAATGGCTTATGCAGGTAAGCATCAACTTTAAATGGCATAGCGGCCACCTGTTCGTCGAGATCATGGGCTGCTGAAAGCATTATAACGGGAATGTCGCGGTAAAAGCCGCTTATTTTTACGTTTTTGACGAATGATTGCCCATCGAAATAGGGCATCTGAAGATCTGAGATGATCAATTCGGGCATATTGCCGTTCTCCAGCCAGCTAAAAGCCTCTATGCCGTTATTCTTGACAACTATTTCGTAGTCTTTCGACAAGATAAAGTTGAGCAATTTTAGAATACTCAAATCGTCATCAACAATAAGTAATGTTTTTTTCATGCCGAAGTATTATCCGTGTTTGTGCTATAAATATGATGCTTTTTAATTAAAAAACGCTAAAAAACTTGTTCTGAGGTGGTTTTTTTATTTTTTAAATTCATAATCAAACGTTTATAGAACCGCTAAATCGGGGTGTTTAGCATCCAGAATGTTTTATCTAAAAGTATATTAAATTATTCGAAAGTGAATTTTTTTGCAACGTGTAAATTGTGAAATGTTAAAAAATAATATAAATGTTGATTATTTAAACCAATATCTTAGGCCGTATCACTATTTGCATCTGCCATGTTATCATCATATACGCAAAAATACTTTGTAGGGATTGATTTAGGTACAGGAAGTACCAAAGCTGTTGCTGTAGATATAAACGGAAGCGTTATTTGCACAGCCCAGCACCATTACCCCACGCTGCACCCGCAAGCCGGTTACAGCGAGCAAGATGCCGAATTGATATGGCAGGCATTTGTACAATGCTTAAATGATATTACCGCGCAAACTGGTGCCGAACCTACGGCAATAAGTTTTAGCAGCGCCATGCACAGCATAATGCCGGTGGATGCGGATGGTAACGCGTTGTCCAATGCTATTTTATGGTCTGATGCGCGAAGCGGGGATATAGCACAGGCTTTGCGCGAATCTGCCGATGGTGAGGAGCTATATCGCAACACAGGTACCGCAATATATGCCATGTCGCCGCTTTGTAAGCTTATCTGGCTGAGGCATAATGAGAAGCCATTGTTTAACAGGGCATCTAAATTCATCTCCATTAAAGAATATGTTTGGTTTAAGCTTTTTGGCGTGTTCGAAGTAGATCATTCCATAGCATCGGCCACGGGTCTGTTTGATATTTTACAACTGAACTGGCACGACCGATCGCTCAACCTGGCAGGTATTGATAAGGATAAACTTTCTACCCCCGTGCGTACACAGCATATGCTGTATTTATCGGTGGCAAATAGGTTATTGCCCGGCATAGGAACCTCAACAGCATTTGTAATAGGTGCAAGTGATGGCTGTTGCGCCAATTATGGTGGTAATGCTATAAAACCGGGCAGGGCAGCCCTTACTATAGGTACCAGTGGAGCGGTGAGGGTAGGCAGCAACAAACCGGCCTACAACTACAAGGCCATGACGTTTAACTACCTGCTGAAAGAAAATACCTTCATATGCGGTGGCGCGGTAAACAACGGCGGCGCGGCTTTAGACTGGGTGCTGAAAAGCTTTCTGAAGCTGGAGATCAATAAAGAGAATTATCAAACTTTATTTGATACCATTGGCAGTATTAATGCAGGCAGCGAGGGGCTGATCTTTCTGCCTTACCTATATGCCGAGCGTGCCCCCGTTTGGGATGCCAAAAGCTCGGGTGCTTTTCTTAATATCAATTTTAAACATCAGCAGCAGCATTTTTTAAGGGCGGCCTTAGAAGGTATTTGCTTTGCTTTATACGATGTGCTGAACGCTGTTGAAGAATCAGCAGACCCGGTAGCTGAGATTGTGGTGAGCGGCGGCTTTATATCGTCGCCGGTGTGGGTACAGATCCTGGCCGATATTACCGGTAAACGGTTGGTGCTGCTAAAAGGCGGCGATTCATCTGCCATGGGGGCTATTTATTTAGCCATGAAGGAGTTGGGGATCAATGTGCAGAGGATAATGGATAGAGAAGAAGCCGGACAGATAATTGTTGAACCTGATGCAGCTAATCACCAAACTTATAGCCTGATCTTCCCGGTATATAAAAAGCTTTATGGCGATTTAAAGGTCAGCATGCACCAGATGCACGATCTGAATTTATAGGATCATTACACCGGGTTTGTTAACCACAGGCAGTTTAATAAAATTGCTGTCTACGATACTCTCCGGCAGGAAGATGAATTTTTTGTCGAAGATTTCTTTACCAATGTAGTAGCTGAGCCAATATTCATTATTCAGCCCAAACGTAGCCTCATCTATAGGTTCAATCAGCTTAAAGGAATTGGCCGGCACCCGCGGGAATGCATGGCGCAAGGTAGAGGTTTTTACCTGCTCACCATCTTTTTCGCCGTAGCCTTTGGAGGTAATGAGTACCGTTTCCAGCGGTACGTTCTTCAGGTTAATTAAATACACATACCAAATCTTACTCTCTACACTCTCACTTTCCAAAGCAACTGCAATGGCTATATCCTTTACAACATTAGGGGGAAGGTCTTTTATCATGGTATTATTGGTGAGTGGTTGACTGGGTTTTATTAAGAGAATAGTTAAATACTCAACAACTCACTAAATAAACTCAATCAACCATAACTTATTATTTTTTCTTCGCCGGCGCTTTCTTTTTTGCCGGTGCTTTTTTGGCGGCTGGCTTAGCAGCCGGTTTTGCAGCAGCTGCGGCTTTACCAAAGCGGCCTTTTTTGGCATCTTTAGGCATTGCATCGGCTAATGCTTTGCACTCTTCAAAAGTTAAGGTAAGCGGGTCTTTATCTTTCGGGATCTTAACGTTAAGCTTGCCAAATTCGATATAAGGCCCCCAGCGGCCGTTTAAAACTTTTACAGTTTCATCTTCTTCAAAGGCTTTTATCAGCTTCTCCGCATCTTTTTTACGTTTAGCCTCTATCAGCTCTATGGCCTGCTCTTCGGTAACATCAAGCGGGTCTATCTCTTTAGGCAACGACACGAACGCGCTGTTATGGCTAATATACGGCCCAAAACGACCGATAGCTACCTTCATTATCTTGCCTTCGTACTCGCCAACTACTTTAGGGAGTTTAAATAGTTCTAATGCTTCTTCCAAGCTAATGGTTTCTATGCTCTGGCCGGTGCGTAGGCTGGCATATACAGGCTTTTCTTCGCTTTCGTCTGTTGGGTTTTCGCCCACCTGTACAAAGGGGCCGTAACGGCCAATGCGTACCGAGATTTTTTTACCGCTCTCCGGGTGCATACCCAGTTCGCGCTCGCCGGTTGCTTTTTCGGCAGTTTCTATAGTGCTTTGTACGTCCTTATGAAAAGGGTCGTAAAATGTGCGGATCATTTTAGTCCAGTCTTGCAGGCCCTGGGCAATCTCGTCAAACTGCTTTTCTACACTGGCGGTAAAGTTAAAATCAACAATACCGTGGAAGTGCTGCACCAAAAAGTCGTTTACTACAGCGCCAATATCAGTAGGGAAAAGCTTGCCGCGTTCGGCGCCGGTATTCTCCGTTCTCTGTTCCTTTATAATGTTTTGGCTCTTTAAGGTCATTACCCTAAAGTTACGCTGGCGGCCTTCACGTTCTTCCTTAACTACATATCCACGGTTTTGGATGGTAGAGATGGTAGGGGCATAGGTAGACGGGCGGCCGATCCCAAGTTCCTCTAACTTCTTCACCAAACTTGCCTCGGTGTAGCGTGCAGGCGGGCGCGAGAATCTTTCGGTAGCCGTCATTTCCTGAAGTTCTAAAACCTGGCCTTTGGTTAATGGCGGCAGTATCGAATTTTCACCATCGGCGGTTTGGTTATCATCTTCCTCGTCGTTACTTTCTAAGTATACTTTTAGGAAACCATCGAACTTCATTACCTCGCCATTGGCAACCAGATCTTCGTTACGGGTTGAGATATTGATCTTTGCAACGGTTTTCTCAAACTGTGCTTCGCTCATTTGCGAGGCAATAGCGCGTTTCCAGATCAGTTCATACAGGCGTTTTTCGTTAGATTCGCCATCGATGGTATGGTTATTAAAATACGTAGGGCGAATGGCTTCGTGAGCTTCCTGCGCGCTGGCGTTTTTAGTTTTGTATTTTCTTAACTGGTGATATTTATCGCCGTAGGCCGATACAATTTCACTTTGCGCAGCATTCAATGCGGTATCTGATAGGTTTACCGAATCGGTACGCATATAAGTAATATACCCCGATTCATACAACCTCTGCGCTACCTGCATGGTACGTGCAACCGAGTAGCCCAGTTTGCGGCTGGCTTCCTGCTGGAGGGTAGAGGTAGTGAAAGGCGCGGCAGGCGAACGTTTAGCCGGCCTGGTTTCCAGTGATTTTATATCGAAGATAGCTTTCGCACAATCCTGCAGGAATTTTTCGGCATCCTCCTGCTGGCTGAAACGCTCTGGCAGTTCGGCTTTAAAGGCATTTTTACCTTTACCGAATATGGCCACTATTTTAAAAGCAGCTTCGGATTTATGTTTGTTTATTTCGCGCTCGCGGTCTACAATTAAACGTACGGCTACAGATTGTACACGGCCTGCAGAAAGCGACGGTTTTACTTTTTTCCAGAGTACGGGCGAAAGCTCAAAACCAACCAGCCTGTCTAAAACGCGGCGGGCCTGCTGTGCATTTACCAGGTTGTAATCAATTTTACGCGGTGTATCAATTGCTTTTAAAATGGCGGGCTTGGTTATCTCGTGGAAAACAATGCGTTTGGTAGATGCATCTTTTAAACCAAGCGTTTCAAACAAGTGCCACGAGATGGCTTCCCCCTCGCGGTCCTCATCGGAAGCGAGCCATACCATTTCGGCTTCTTTAGCTAATTTTTTTAACTCGCTCACCACCTGCTTTTTATCGGCGGGTACTTCATACCGTTGCGAGAAGTTGTTGTTGATATCTATAGCATCTTCAGACTTTACCAGATCGCGGATATGGCCGTAACTTGATTTTACGGTAAAATCCTTCCCCAGGTAACCTTCTATGGTTTTGGCTTTCGCCGGTGATTCAACTATGAGTAAATTTTTAGCCATTAAGCACTTTGTTTTTTGCAAAGAAAACATAAAATGCGGTAGAAACGCAAATTGTTTTTAACGATGATTGTAATTGTTGTAAACCTTGAGAGAGGTTAGGAGTAGTTGTAAAGGGTATAAAAGTTGTAATTTTAGATGTAATTGTTAACTATACGCCACCTCAGCAGCTTCAGCAATTACACCACTTTCAACCTTTATAACCCTTGTTATACTTATATTAAAAAGCCGCCGCCCAGCAGATCGTTGCCTTCGTAAAATACAGCCGACTGGCCTGGCGCAATGCCCGATACCATATGGTCGAAGGAAACCTTCATGTGGTCGCCTATTTGTACAATCTTACTTTCGGTACCTGCATCCTTATAACGGATCTTGGTAACCGCTTCTATTGGCTCGGGAATGGTTTCGTATTTAACCAGGTTAAGGTTACGCACCCATGCTTCTTTCTTTTCCAGTTCATCAGGCGTGCCTAACACAACGGTGTTTGTAGCTGGTTTAATTTCAGTTACAAACATGGGTTTGCCTAAAGCAATACCTAAGCCTTTACGCTGGCCTATTGTGTAAAAAGGGTAGCCCTGGTGTTTGCCCACAACGGTACCGTCGGTTAACACAAAGTTACCCGGGCCAACACGCTCGTCGAGGTCTTCAACCTTGTGGCGCAGGAAAGAGCGGTAGTCATTATCCGGCACAAAGCAGATCTCGTAGCTTTCGTTTTTGCCTGCCAGTTCCAGCTGCCCCATATCAACCGCCATCTGGCGGATTTCAGGCTTAGAGAAACTGCCCAATGGGAATTTGGTACGCGCCAGGTTTTTTTGCGATACGCCCCAAAGCACATAAGACTGATCTTTATTTTCGTCCTTCCCTTTAGAGATCACATAGCGGCCGCTATCCTGCATGCGGATGTTGGCGTAATGCCCGGTTGCAATAAATTCGCAATCAAGTTTATCTGCGCGTTTCAATAATGCTTCCCATTTAATATGGGTGTTGCACAAAACGCAGGGGTTAGGGGTACGGCCGGCCAGGTATTCGTCAACAAAGTTGTCGATCACAAAATCGCCAAACTCGTTGCGGATATCCAGGATATAATGCGGGAAACCATAGCCAACGGCCAATGCACGTGCATCATTAATGCTATCTAGGCTGCAGCAGCCAGTTTCTTTAGAGCTGCCGCCGGAAGAAGCGTAATCCCATGTTTTCATAGTAAGGCCGATAACCTCGTAGCCCTGTTCATGCAGCATTACTGCCGCTACTGAACTATCAACTCCGCCGCTCATCGCTACTAATATTCTTCCGTGCTTACTCATATTGGGCGCAAAGATAAGGCTTTATGGGGGATTTTGATTATCCGCAGGTCAGGAGAGGGTAAAATGGTGAGTGTGACGTGGATAGTATTGAGTGACTGAGAAGTTGGGGTGATAAATTTCCGATGAGGAATTTAGGGAGCGTAGTTACCGGGTTTTAGAGTGCGCTTTCCTATAGGATACCGGTATCCTATGGGATAGTAGTATCTTTTTCATAGCGATTGTATATAGGTTTGCCTCCATACCAAATCGTAAAAAAATGAAAATATTACATGTAATATCAAGCCCCGGCGGTGCAGGTTCATACAGCCGCCAATTAGGAAATGCCATTGTAGAAAAATTGCAGCAAGACAATCCGGAGAGCACCGTAAAAGTGCGTGACCTGGTTAACATTCCGTTCCCTCACCTTGAGGAATCTCATCTAACTTCTTTCTTTACGCCTTCAGAGCAGCGTTCGCCCGAACTGGCTGAGGCCGTGAAACATTCTGATGAAGCCATTGCCGAAATTATGGATGCCGACGCTATTGTGATTGGTGCGCCTATGTACAATTTCAGTATCCCTTCAAATCTGAAAGCATGGATAGACCACATCTGCCGCGCTGGTAAAACCTTTACCTATTCAGAAAAAGGTCCTGAAGGATTAGTTAAAAACAAGAAAGTGTACGTAGCTATATCTTCTGGCGGTGTTTATTCTGAAGGGCCAATGAAATCCTATGACTTTATAGAACCTTACCTGATAAAAGTATTAGGTTTCTTAGGCATGACAGACATAAGCTTTGTTAGAGCCGAAGGCGTTAAAATGCCCGGTGTACAAGAGCATGCGCTTGATAAAGCTATCGAAAGCATTGCATTGTAATTAATTCGGTGGCGAGGACACCACCACGTGGAAGAATGTGCCGTAAATCTTAATAGTAAAGAGTGCCGGTCAACCAGATCGGCATTCTTTTTAAAGACCTAAGCACAGAACAGAACGAAGGCTTTTTACTTCCACAAGCAATCATCAAGCACACCCTTTCCTAACGGAGAATAGGCATACTAAACCTTGTCGGCAGTACACTTGCATGTTGAGATGCTTGATTGTGATTTAGATTCTTATTACTTATACTTATTAAATATCGGCGAATCAGCCGGTGTCCATAAACAGGCCCGTTGGCCGCAGCTTTTAAGTGCGTTGTTGGCCCATGTGTTGCAGGTGTAGAAAAGATTGTAGCGGCGTTTAGCTTCGTAAAAGGCGTCATCGCTGCCGTAGTTTGCGTTGGTTTTAATGTTGATGATATGGCCCGCACTATCCGTTTTAAAGCTGGAACTAATGTAGGTGATAAGCCTGCTGTATTGCGCTTCGCTGATCATGATCTTTTTGCAGGAGGATGACTCAATAAGTCCTTTGTGATAGGTGGCGTGGATGGCAGAAGTGCTTAGCCCCGTTGCTGCTTTAAATGCCACGCTGAACTTAAGTTCGGCCCAGGTAGGGGTGTTAAGATAGAAGCCTTTATCGCCCCAGCCAAAACCCACTAAATTCGCAACGGTGTCTTTACCAACAGTGTTGTCAAATTTAACTTCTTTGCTCCAGTCTATCTGCTCAGTCTTTACAGGCACTACAATATCGGTATGTACGCCGTTGGTTAAAATGTAGATGGCAACATCTGCGCTGGTTAACGGCTCAGCGGATACTGGTATTTTAGAAATGCCCCATGCAGCCAGCAAATAAAGCGCTACAAACGCAATAAAAACTAATACTACACGAAGCGTTATTTTAAGGAATTTTTTCAATTGGACAGGGTTGTTATCAGGGCTAAATATAGTTAAAATTATGGTTTCCGGATCTGCCCATCTCCCCTCACTATCCATTTATAACTGGTGAGTTCTTCCAGGCCCATGGGGCCACGTGCATGCAGCTTTTGGGTACTGATACCAATTTCGGCACCGAGGCCAAACTGTGCACCATCGGTAAAGGCTGTAGACGCGTTTACGTAAACTGCAGCGGCATCTACCCGGTTTAAAAAGGTTTCAATATTTGCCGCATCTTCGGAGATGATGGCCTCGCTATGCTTAGAACTGTTTATCGCGATATGATCCATGGCTTTCTGCAGCGATGTAACTGTTTTTACTGCCATTTTCATGGATAGAAACTCTGTGCCAAAATGTTCCGGCTGCGCTGCATGGAGCAGGTTGGCAGGGTAGCTGTCCTTCAGAATACTGTAAGAAGCTTCATCAGCAAAAACTTCCACTTCTTTTTCGGCTAAGGACTTTGTGAGGGCAGGTAGGTCGTTTACGCGGCTGGCGTGAATTATAAGGCAGTCCAGCGCGTTGCAAACGCTTACGCGGCGGGTTTTGGCATTATCTACTATGGCGGTGGCTTTGGTTAGGTCGCCGCTTTCGTCAAGATAAGTGTGTACAATGCCGGCACCAGTTTCTATTACGGGCACTTTGCTGCTATTACGCACATAGTTAATGAGCGACTGGCTCCCTCTCGGGATCAGCACATCAATATAACCAACTCCGTTTAGCAGAGCTTCCGTAGCTTCCCGTTCTACCGGCAGCAGGGTGGTGGCATTAATATCAATATTGTGAGCGGATAAAACGCTGTGAATAACCTGCATAATAGCACGGTTAGAACTATCGGCATCGCTGCCGCCTTTTAAAACGCTGATGTTGCCTGTTTTAAAGCAAAGCGCAAAAACATCAAAGGTAACGTTTGGGCGCGCCTCGTATATAACACCTACCACACCAAGCGGCACGCGTACTTTGGTGATCTGTAATCCATTAGACATAGTTTTATCAGAAAGCACAGCACCAAGCGGACTACCTAACCCGGCAACGTTCTCAATATCTTTGGCAATAGCGGCAATGCGTTCTGCGGTAAGTTTCAGCCTGTCGTATTTTGGGTCGGCGGGGTCCATGCGGTTAAGGTCCTTCTGGTTTTCCTGCAGCAGGAAGCCGGTTTGTTCAACAGCCGCTTTGGCTACATCCAGCAATATGGCATTAATTGCAGTAGGGGAAAGGTTAAGGTTGCGGCCCGCTGTAAGCGCGTTCTCAAAATATTGTGTATAATCCATATTATCCCTGTAAATAAAGGTAATCATAATGCACCAGCGCACGCTGATTTTTTTTACCCTTCAGTTCGCGAGCCTTATCGGCGCCATATTCGGCCAGCCCAAGGCCTACCAGTTTGTTGTTCTCGTCTATGATCTTAATGATCTCGCCCTTTTTAAAATCGGATATAATATTGATAACTCCTACAGGCAACAGGCTGGATGCTTTGCTGGATATGAGTACAGTTTTAGCGCCTTCATTAACCTGTACCACACCGGTTGCAGCGTTTTCGGAATGTGCTATCCATTTCTTTTTACCCGAGGCTTTTTTGGTAGGGGCGAACCGGGTGTGGATCACGTTATCATTCAGCAAGTCTGTAAGGATGTTTTCTTTTGTGCCGTTGGCGATATGCACGGCTATGCCCAGTTTGGCAACCTTATGCGCTATGGTAGATTTGGTGATCATGCCGCCCCTGCCAAACTGCGAGCGGCCCGTACTTACAAACGATGAGAAATCGATACCTTCATCTGTAACTTCTTCAATAACTTTTGAACCGGCGAGTTTTGGGTCACCGTCATAAATACCGTTAACGTTGGTGAGTACAATAAGCGCCTGCGCATTCAGCATGGATGCGATAAGACCCGCCAGTTCGTCGTTATCTGTAAACATCAGTTCGGTTACCGATACCACATCATTCTCGTTCACCACCGGGATAACCTGGTGCTGTAAAAGCAGTTCGAGGCAGTTACGCATATTGAGGTAATGCAGCCTGTCGCGGAAATCTTCTTTGGTAACCAATACCTGCGAACAAAGGATCTCATATTTCTCGAACAGGTGCGCATAGGTATTGATCAGTTTTACCTGCCCGATAGAAGCTAACAACTGGCGGGTAGCCACCGCATCGTATTTATCGGTAACGGTAATCAGGCTCCGGCCAGATGCCACCGCGCCGGAAGATACCAGGATAACCTCCTTGCCCTGCTTTTTTATAGTGGCGACCTGGTCAACCAGATGCGCTATGCGTTCGATATCCGGCAGGCCATTTGCCCTGGTAAGCACGTTAGAGCCTATCTTAATAATTATCCGCTGGTAATTGAATGCCATTAAAGTATATCAGTTTAGTCGTCAATAATAATGATTTGAGATGTAAATGAAGTTGTTTATGTTAAAAAACATGGGGGATGAGACTGTAGAGTATAGAGATATTTCCTTAACCCCTCCTTTTTTTCAAATAATATTTGAATTGGTAATATTATTTATATTTTTGTCTACTTATTCTATAGACAATGTATCATTTAAATACATCATCGTTAATTAAAATATCTCAAATGCAGGGCTCAACTGCATGCTGTTGTTGCTGATCTCGTCCGCAACAATATGTAATAAACTCATTTCTCAATTTCTTTCAACCTAAAATCCATGAAATTTTCTACAAAATTTTTAAAACTCATTGTGCTCTTTCTGGTACTTGTCCCGACTGTTACATTTGCGCAAAACGCAATAAAGGGTATTATTAAAAGCGCTGATGGTGTTGCCATACCACGCGCAACTGTAACCATCAGAGGTACTAATATTGCTGTAAGTGCAAATGATAACGGCGAGTTTAATCTTGCTACCAAACAAGAACCGCCTTTCTATATCCAGGTAAGGTCGGTAGGGTATAAGCCGCAGGATTTCCAGGTATTAAAGTTTCAGGAAGCGCCTTTAGAGCTGGTGCTGGTAGAAGATAACCAACTGGCCGAAATTGTGGTAACCTCCCGTCGCCGTAAAGAACTTCTGCAGGATGTGCCTATCCCAATTACCGTAATTGGCGGCACACAAGTAGATCAGGCCGGTGCATTTAACGTTAACCGCATTAAAGAACTTATTCCTTCACTTCAGCTTTATACATCTAACCCACGTAACACCGGTATTAACATTCGTGGTATAGGTTCGCCATTTGGCCTTACCAATGACGGGCTTGATCCGGGTGTAGGTTTTTATGTGGATGGTGTTTACTATGCACGCCCAGCCGCTGCTACGCTTGATTTTATTGATATAGAGAGTATTGAAGTGTTACGCGGCCCGCAGGGTACGTTGTTTGGTAAAAACACCGCCGCTGGAGCTATTAATATTACAACCCGCAAGGCAAGCTTTACCCCGCATGTTGCTTTCGAAACCAGCTTTGGCAATTATGGCTACATCCAGGCGAAGGCTTCGGTAACCGGCCCGCTGAGCAAGCAATTTGCAGGGCGGCTTTCATTCTCGGGTACACAACGCGACGGTTTAATTGATAACGTAAGAACAGGGCGGGCTACCAACGATATCAACAACCTTGGTTTCCGCGGCCAGTTACTTTTTCAGCCTTCGGAGAATACATCCCTTACGCTTTCTGGCGATGCATCCAGCCAAAAGCCTGATGGCTATGCACAGGTTGTTGCAGGTGTTGCGCCTACACTGCGCCCGGCTTACCGCCAGTTTAATGCCATTATTGCCGATCTAAATTATTCGCTGCCAAGCCTTAATGCATTCGATCGTAAAATAGATCATGATACCCCATGGAGATCCGGCAACAAATTGGGAGGGATTTCTTTAAACCTTGATCAGAAACTATGGAAAGGTACACTTACCGCAACCACCGCGTGGCGCTACTGGGACTGGGACCCATCAAACGACAGGGACTTTACAGGCTTGCCGGTACTGGCAAAATCGCAGAACCCTGCCAAGCACCATAACTGGTCGGAAGAGGTACGTTATGCGGGTGATTTTGCAAAGAACTTAAGCGGCGTTGTTGGTTTATTTTATCTGGATCAAACAGTTAAGATCACCGGTACAGAAGAATCCGGCGCTGCTCAGTGGCGTTTTTCGCAAAGTACAACCAATACCGCATTATGGAAAACACCAGGTTTGTTTGAAGGATACGGCATCTATACCAATGCATCTATCAGATCAAAAAGCGCTGCTGTATTTGGCAACGTTGACTGGCAGGTTGTTGAAGGGTTGCATATACAACCGGGTGTGCGCTTGAATTACGACAAAAAGGTTGTAGACTATAACCGCGTTGCAAGCGGCGGCTTACAAACAACAGACCCCGCACTGCTGGCTTTAAAAAATGGTGTATACAGCAGCCAGGCATACGCCTCGGATGCTGATGAGAAAAACTTTACTTATAATATTACCGCAGCCTACAGGCCGGGCAGAAGCCTGAACGCCTTTGCAACTTACTCTACAAGCTACAAGCCGGTAGGGGTTAATGTTGCAGGTTTACCAACCGTAAATGGCGCGCCGGCAACCGACCTGGCGGTTATAAAGCCAGAGAAAACCAAGCATTATGAAATTGGCTTTAAGTCTTCACCGGCTAAAAACCTGACAGTGAACGCTGTTTTCCATAACTCGGATATTAAGGATTATCAAACAAACGTTCAATCGCCTGAGTTGGGCGTAAACCGTGGTTACATAGCCAACGCTGAGAAGGTAAATGTAAAAGGTGTTGAGATAGATGCTAATATACAGGCAAACAAATACTTCTCTTTCTATGCATCCGGCGCTTATACTAACGGTAAATATGTTCGCTTTACAAATGCCCCTCTTCCGTTAGAAGAAACAGGTTTAACACAAGGCGGTCAGCAGGTGGCATTTAAGGATATATCGGGCCAGGTGCTTCCGGGGATATCAAAATGGGCAGGATCATTTGGCGGCGAATTTGCTACCGAAGCAAAATTTATCAATCCTAAGTCGAAATTTTTTGTGGCGGCAGACGGTTCTTTCCGCTCATCGTTCTCATCAAGCCCATCTCCATCGGCTTATTTAAATATCAAAGGCTATGGCTTGCTTAATTTACGCACAGGCTTTAAAGCTATAGAAGGTTTTTCGGCCTATATATGGAGCCGTAATCTGCTTAATAAAAATTATTTTGAGCAACTGCTGCCAGCCGGTGGTAATGCCGGCCAGTATGCAGGCGTACTTGGCGATCAGAGAACCTTTGGCGTAACGCTGAGGTATTCTTTGTAGAGGCCTGTTTAGTGAGTAGTAAGTGACCTCGGTTATCGACTGCTAAGAACTTTGTTTTTTAGGTTTATTTAGTTTTTAAAGAGCGGGCAACTCGCTTGCCCGCTCTTTTTTGTTTCGCTATCGCTGGGTTGAAAATCCTGAGTGTTCGAAACATGAAAAGCTTCAGCTAAACGGCGAAGCCCTCTTGAAGTAATCCTCTCCAAAAGAAAGGACTTTAAAACCCTTTTCCTTTGGAGAGGGTGCCCGCAGGGCGGATGAGGCTGCCGAGCAGTAGGCCATTTTAAAAGTTTCGAACACTCAGGGTTTTCAACCCGTGACTAACGCAAGTTGGAAGCTTGCCGTGTGCTTTACCACGAGATACGCTGCGCTAATTTCGCGGCAGCGAAAATTACAAACTATAAACCGCCTTCACCATCCGGTCGCGGCCGCTCATATCTTTGCGGAGTTCTATAGCTGTAAACCCTTTATCCTTTAACAGGTCCACCGTTTCATTCCCAAAACTTTCGTTTATCTCGAAGAAAAGCATCCCTTTATCTGCAAGATGTTTTGTGGCATAATCAGCAATGGCTTTATAGAAGAGCAGGGGGTTATCCTCAGGTACAAAAAGGGCGGTATGCGGCTCAAAATCGGTTACATTCGTATGCATCTGCGTTTTATCAATTAAGGTAACGTAAGGCGGGTTGGAGACAATGAGAGAGATTTCGGATTTCAGATTTTCGATCTCGGATTTTAATGCTTCTTCCAAAATGTCTTTTTGCACAAAATTTACATCCACCTCGTTTATCACGGCGTTCTGTTTAGCCGTGTGCAAAGCATCCGCAGAAATATCTAATGCGGTAACACTAGCTTCCGGCAGGTTCTTTTTTAAGCTGATCGCAATGCAACCACTCCCCGTACCAATATCTATAATACATACTTCAGACTTTTTACTTTCAACTTTCAACTTTAAACTTTCCAGGATCCATTCCACCAGTTCCTCCGTTTCGGGGCGGGGGATCAGCACTGCGGGGTTCACTAAAAACGGCAGGCCGTAAAACTCGGTATTGCCCAAAATGTACTGTACAGGCTTACCAGTTTTAAGCTCATCTAAAATAGCGGGGAGTTTTTCAAGAGCCTCCGGCGGTACGTCATCCTCGTGGAAAGCCTTGATCCTGGCGCGCGATAGTACGGATATCTCGCTGAGCACCATCAGGGTTATGCTCTCTGCCTCCTGCGGCCCGTAAAGCCCATCAAGCGCCTGGTGAAAGTTGACGAATACATCCTTAATAGTTTTCATGCAACAAAGTAACATAAAACCTACTTTTGTAGCATGCCACAACACCAAATATATATGCAGCGCTGCCTCGATCTGGCGGCATTAGGGGCCAGTAATGTTAGTCCGAACCCTATGGTTGGCGCGGTGATCGTATATAAAAATAAAATAATAGGCGAGGGCTACCACCAAAAGTACGGCGGGCCTCATGCAGAGGTAAACGCGGTGAACATGGTTATAAACAACCATGCTAACTGCGCCGAACTGTTGCAGCAAAGCATTATTTATGTTTCGCTGGAACCCTGTGCGCATTATGGCAAAACACCTCCCTGTGCCGATCTGATCATCAAACACCAGATTCCGGAGGTAGTGATAGGCTGCCGCGACCCTTTTACCCAGGTGGATGGTAAGGGGATTGAAAAACTGATAGCAGCCGGTATAAATGTAACCGTAGGCGTGCTGGAGGAGGAATGCCAGTGGCTTAACCGTCGCTTTTTTACGAGGGTGCAAAAACAGCGGCCATACATTATATTAAAGTGGGCGCAAACGGCCGATGGTTATTTTGCCCCGACAGATGGCAGTCAGCACTGGATAACCGGCCCCGAAACTAAAAAACTGGTACACCAATGGCGTGCCGAAGAAGATGCCATATTGGTAGGAAAGAATACAGTATTGGCAGATAACCCGCAGCTGAATGTGCGTTTAGCCGAAGGCCGATCACCCAAACGTGTAGTGATAGACCGGCGACTGGAACTAAACAGACAGTTGAACGTTTTTGACCAGAGCGTTGAAACTTTGATATTTAACGAAGTTACCACCGATATTGACGGTAAAGTAAAATACATTGCCCTGGAAGATTTTGACCGCTTCGTACCACAGTACATTATGTTTCAACTATACCTGCAGGATATCCAATCGGTAATTATTGAAGGTGGCGCATACACATTAAATACTTTTATAGTTGACGGATTGTGGGATGAAGCACGTATTTTTACCGGCCCGGATGTATTAACCAATGGCATAAAAGCCCCTTCAATAAGTGGTGAAAACGGCGGAAGATATGCAGTGGGTACCGACCAATTACAATTATTTTATAATAAGCCCAAAAACTAATGTTATACGTTTTTTTAAGTGTTTGCTGCAGCGTTGTGGTTTCGGTTTTGCTGAAACTGGCCCGGCGTTACGGTATTCACGTTTACCAGGCCATCACCTGGAATTATTCGATGGCTATTTTGCTCACCTGGTTCTTTTTTAAACCGCAGGTACAAGGTATTCAATTAGCGCAATTGCCCATACCCGTTTATGCAGGCCTGGCGGTGTTGTTACCGCTCATTTTTTTGGTGATGGCAACATCTGTGAGGGTTGCCGGCATTGTACGCACGGACGTAGCGCAGCGCCTCTCATTATTTATTTCGCTGCTGGCGGCATTCCTGTTGTTTAACGAGGTGCCAACGCCGCTTAAGATTACGGGTCTGGTTACCGGTTTCGCGGCTATACTGTGCGCTATACCCTGGCAAAAGCAAACAGCCAACCGCAAAGTGCTCAGCAATGCATGGATCTACCTCAGCGTAGTATTTATAGGCTTCGGCGCAATAGATATTTTATTTAAACAGGTGGCTGCTGTTAAAACAGTGCCATACACTACCTCGTTGTTTATTATATTTATAATGGCATTTGCGGTGGCCCTTGTAGGTTTAGCTTACCAGGTTATAACGCGTACTGCCCGTATCCGCTGGCCGCATTTAGCGTTCGGTCTTATACTGGGTGTGGCCAATTTTGCCAATATTCTATTTTACATCAAGGCACACAAGGCTTTATCGGCTAGTCCTTCGGCTGTATTTACGGCTATGAATATCGGCGTAATTACCCTGGGCACGCTTGTTGGCCTGTTTGTATTTAAAGAGCGGTTAACCCTGCTGAACAAGATAGGCATCGCGCTGGCTATTGTGGCCATTATTATTATCACCCTCTCTAAAAGTTAATGCTGTTCGACGATACGTACAAAACCATAGCCCAACCCACAGAAGGCATTTTTCGCGATCGCGGGAGTAAATTCCTCGGCTTTGCTTATCCCATAAGTTCTGATAACGAGATTAAGGCCATTGTAGCCAAACTGAAAGCCGAGCATACCAAGGCTAATCACCATTGCTGGGCCATCCGGCTGGGGATTGACCGCTCTGTTTTTCGTGTAAATGACGACGGCGAACCCTCGGGCACTGCCGGTCGCCCTATTTTAAATACGCTGCTCTCCAAAAATATTACCAATGTGCTGGTGGTAGTGGTGCGCTATTTTGGCGGTACATTGCTGGGTGTCCCAGGCTTAATAAACGCTTACAAAGCCGCTACCGAAGCCGCGCTGGAGCAGGCGCAGATCATTGAGAAAACCGTTAACGATGTGTACACCATCACCTTTGAGTACCCGCAGATGAACGATGTAATGCGCGTTATTAAAGATGAGCAGTTGCAGGTGCTGGAGCAGGTATCAGAACTAAACTGCAGCATTAAATTGGCCGTACGCAAAACGCAGGTAGAAGGGGTAATGTACAAGATAAATAAATTGGAAGGTGTTAAGGCGGTTTATAATTATAGCGGGTAAAGAAGATAAAATATAAAATCTGCGAATAATAACACCGATTGTGCTTTGATCAACGTTAGCCTGCTCATAGCCACAGAGGCATATTAATTTTTTCTTGAAAAAAAAGCAACAAAAATTCAAGACAGAAAAAATCTTCCGCCCGCAGGCCTTTACGCTTGCCCCCCTTTTCTGTCATGCCCACGCTCGGTTGATGTTTTCTTCCAACTTTCTATATTAATTGGTAATAAAGATACCGTCTGTTATTCTCTAATGAAGAGATCTGTGTTCTTTGTGGTTAAATAAACCAGTATACTCAGTATTGAAAAAACCGTTTAATGTTACCCTCCCTTTGGGCAATTTTCCTTAATTTGCCTGCATATGCAATCTTTTGAAATAGATAAATCGGACCTGCTGCGCATTAAAACCGCGCTGGATGGGGATGATGCTGACTTAGAGGCGGTTCTGAAAGAGTACCATGCCTCGGAGATCGCTATCTTATTTGAGAAGCTGCCGCAGGAAGCCAAGGAGCGTATCATCAACCTGTTGCCTACGGATATTGCATCGGAAGTACTCTCCGAAATGACGGAGGAATCGCACCCGGAAGAGCTGTTGCTGAACATGCACCCCGAAAAGCGTTCCGAGATTGTAGAAGAGCTGGATTATGATGACGCTACGGATATTATTTCACAGCTGGACGAGGAAGAGCAGCACGAGATCCTGTCGGATATTGATCAGGAGGATGCCAGCAGTATCCGCGCGCTGTTAAAGTACGACGAAGACACCGCGGGCGGGTTGATGAACTCTGAAATTATCAAGGTGAACATTAACCTGGATAAGAAAGGCGCACTGGACGAGATCATCCGCCAGTCGGAAGAGATGGAGGAGTTTTATACCATTTACGTGGTAGATGATGCAGATATCCTGCAGGGGATCCTTTCTATCAAATCCATCATCAAGGCCCGTGCAGATGCACGCGTGCGCGATCTGGTGGAAACCGATTTTGTTTATGTAAAGGCCGAACTGGATCAGGAAGACGTGGCAGGACTGATCTCACAGTATAATCTTACTACCATCCCCGTGGTAGATGATAACATGAAACTGCTTGGCCGGGTTACAGTTGATGATATCATCGACGTAATGGAGCAGGAGAGTACCGAGGATATCTTAAAGATCTCCGGTGTATCCGAAGACGAGGAACTGAGCGGTAACTGGAAAGAAGCCGTAAAAAGCCGCTTGCCCTGGCTTATAATCAATTTAGGCACAGCTTTTTTGGCGGCTTCTGTAATCAGGCACTTTAGCAGTGTTGAAGAAAAATTACCGGTTATTGTGGCTTATTTAAGTATTATAGGTGGTATGGGTGGCAATGCCGCCACGCAGGCGCTGGCGGTTACCGTCCGCAGGATCTCTTTAACAGATCTCAGCGACAGGCAGGCCTACACCACCGTTTTTAAAGAGTTTTTGGTAGGGCTGATAAACGGCGCTTTTAATGGCCTTATCGTGCTCATTTTCGCCTGTTTTTATGACCAGAACCCCATGCTGGGCGTAGTGCTGTTCTTAGCCATGACGGGCAACCTTGTGGTGGCCGGCTTAACGGGCGCAGGTATCCCGCTGATACTGAAAAGAGTAGGAATAGACCCTGCGGTGGCATCATCTATCATAATTACTACATTTACAGATTGCATAGGCTTTTTATTGCCGCTTTGGCTGGCATCAAGCTTTTTATTATAAATTTGAACCGTCAAAAAAATACCGATCAAATGACTGAAGTAAGATACAACTGGACACAGGAAGAAATTTCCGAAATATATCACTCACCACTGCTCGACCTGGTTTACAGGGCGGCAACTATTCACCGCGAGAACAAGGATTACAGCGAGGTGCAGATCAGCTCGCTCATCTCTATCAAAACCGGTGGCTGCCCCGAGGATTGCGCTTATTGCCCGCAAGCCGCGCGTTACAATACCGGTGTTGATGTGCATGCCATTATGCCTAAAGAAGAAGTAATTGCCGTGGCGCAGAAAGCCAAGAACGGTGGTGCATCCCGCTTATGTATGGGTGCTGCCTGGCGCGAGGTACGCGATAACCGCGATTTCGATAAGGTAATTGATATGGTTAAAGCTGTAAACGCCATGGATATGGAAGTTTGCTGTACATTGGGTATGCTTACCGAATCGCAGGCGCAACGCCTTGCCGATGCCGGTTTATATGCCTACAACCACAACCTGGATACATCTGAAGACGACTATAAACGCATCATCACCACCCGTACGTATGACGATCGTTTGCAAACATTAGAGCACGTGCGCAAAGCCAAAATTTCGGTTTGCAGCGGCGGTATCATTGGCTTGGGCGAAACCGTTGCCGATAGGATCTCGATGCTGAAAACATTATCTAATCTGCCTAAACACCCGGAATCTGTACCAATTAATGCTTTGGTACCGGTAAAAGGTACGCCGCTGGCTAATCAGCCAAGGGTTTCTGTTTGGGACATGGTGCGGATGATAGCAACCGCGCGCATTATTATGCCAAAAACGGTAGTAAGGCTTTCTGCCGGCCGCACCGAAATGAGCACATTAGAACAAGCATTCTGCTTTATGGCAGGTGCCAACTCTATCTTCGCAGGTGAAAAGTTATTGACCACACCAAACCCATCATTTGATGAGGATATGGCCATGTTCGAATTGCTGGGTTTAAGCCCTCGTAAAGCGTTCAAAAACGGCAGGCCAAATGTGCCCAAGGAACTTAAAGAAATGAGCATTAACGAGGTGATATAAACACCGGGTTATACTAATGCACTACATTTAGGTGCCATAGCTTATAACAAGTTATGGCATTCTTATTTTGAGGAGGCGATTAAGTAAATATGTTTACAATGGCGATGTACCCGAAGGTAAACCGATGGCATACCTCAGCAGTTTGCTGCAACTATCTTTCGCAATAAATATGGGCGATTTTGCCGCCGCCCATAACATTGGCAGTGGGGCGGATTGGAGCATAGAAGTAACCCGTAAATAGTTAAATCTTTTCAATTGCTGCACCTTCGCTAAGCGCTTCCGTTTTCTCAAAGGGCACTTTCCTGACAGGTTCGTGCCGCAGGAACATGTACAGCAATGCAATTACTGTAATGGCTGCTGTAGCATAAATGATCAGCGGCACCATGGCGATAACGTCCTGGTAGAACCAGCCGGATACCAATGCGCCGAGGCCTATGCCGGCTTCCAGTGAAATGTACATGGTGGCTACGGCTTTACCGCGGTGCTCAGGTTGGCTCATGTCTATGGTCCAGGCGTTTAGGGCTGGCGACAGGATGCCGGTTGATACGCCGTAAACTACCGAGCCTAATAAAAAGCAGGTAATGGTGTTGGCATAGCCAATTATTACAAGGGCTGCAATTAGTAAAACTAAACCTGTTTTGATAACGTGCAGACGGCCAAATTTATCTGATGCCTTACCTGCTACAAAGCGGATAACCAATGATGCTATGGTGAAAACCACAAAGAACAGCCCTTTATTAGCAATGCCGAGGTGCTGGCTCCAGTCGGGCACTATGGTGAGGATGGCGCCGTAAGCTACGTAGGAGAGCAGGGTAACGATGGCCGCCGGTAAAACCTCCACGGCAATGATATCCTTCCGCGAAATTTTAAACATGGATAGGTTGAACCGCTGTTTATCTTTCAGGGTTTCTTTCATGTTCATCAGGATAACGATAGAGAGCAGCGCAAACGCAGATGAGGTATAGAACAGCACATTAAGCGAGTGCGACATGCGGATAGAACTGCCAATTGCAGGGCCAATAGCCAAACCTGTACTAAAGCATAAACCGTGCATACCCAATGCCTCGCCCCAGCGTTCGCGGGGCACAATATCGGCTACATAAGCGGCAGTTGCCGTTGGTTTAAAACCGGTAGAAAACCCGTGCAGTAACCTCAAAAACAAAAAACCCGAAACTGTACTGAGCACAGGGTATAAAAAGCCGCAAACAAAGCATACAATAGAACCAACGGCCATAACGGGTACACGGCCCAGTGTATCAGTAAGCCTGCCGCTGAAGGGGCGGGAGATACCGGCTGTTAAAGTAAATAAAGCAATGATGAGGCCTTTGTGCTCGCCGCCACCCATACTGCTGAGGTATGCAGGCAATTCGGGGATGAGCATATTAAAGCTTGCCGAAAATAACAGCGAGCTTAAGCAAACCAAACCAAAGTGAATATTATAAATAGGGTGTAAGGCTTTAGTCATGCGGGGGCAAAGTTATAACTTCTGTCCTTTTATTGAAGATGAATTTTAGCTAAAGCAGGCACAGAGAAAACCGCGCCTGGAACACAGGGCTTAATAAAAAAAGCTCCGCTGCTTTTAAAGCAGCGGAGCCAACTATTAACTAAACCTATTATTGTAAGAAAATGTATGCTTTTTTGCCGTACTCTTCATAAATGTGCAGTTGCTTGGTAACTATCTGTTGGTTAGAGGTTACCTGCATGGTATAATCGCCCAAGTCCAGGTTGGCAATGTTGTAAACTGTTGTAGATGATTGCTTTGTTGGAAGGTAGTTTACAAAAAGCTCGCTGCCTGCTTTATCGTAAAATTTAACAAATGATTTGCCTGCTTCTTCTTTTTCGATGATAAGCCCTACCGACATATCTTTTGAAGATTGCTGCAGGGTAATCTCGTCTTTAGGGGCTTCGGCTTTAACCGGTGTTGCGGCAAAAAGGCCGGTGCTAACTAATAATAAAAGGGCTGATAATTTGATTGCTGTTTTCATGATATTTTAAATTATTGATAGTTATTAATTTGTTTCAATGTCCAAATCAACAACATAAAAATCAGGTGCTAAAACCAAATAGACAGCAGGTGGAAATGTATAGACGGGAGAGTTATTTTAGCCTGTAATTGCTTTTAATAGGTTGATAATAAACAGACTGTATGTTTCGTCGAGCAGGGCTGGGGGTTCATCGGCAGATATGGCTTGTCCATCGGGCAAATTGGGAGAAACAGTTATAAGAATGCGTCTATATCAGATAAATATTGAATGCCAAATATCTAATATTGAAGTTAAATTTCAATGTTGGATATTCGAAATTCATTCTTCTACATTAATTATACTTGCGTTATTAATGTCTTGCGCGTTTTTTAAGTACACCACCAGCGGCTTCTTTAATGGTACTGGTGAAGATGAACGCTTTAGGGTCAATCTCGTGTACCAGGTTGCGCAGCCGTCGTACTTCTAACCGGGTGATAACGGTAAATACAATATCTACCGGCTGGCTGATGTCGAAACTGTCACGCAGGAAACCGCGCTCGCCTTTATAAACGGTAATACCGCGGCCAAGGTCCATCACCAGGCGCTCTTTTACCATTTCGCTTTGCGATGATATAATAGTTACGCCGGTGTATTCCTCTAAACCCTCTATTACAAAGCTGATGGTTTTTGATGCCGTATAATAAGTCATGATGGAGTACAGCGCCGTAGGCAGGCCAAGTTCAAAAGCCGCTATCAGGAAGATTATGATGTTAATGCCCAGGATAATTTCGCTGATAGTGAAGCTGATGCGTTTGCCGGTGTAAAGCGCCAGTACCTCAATGCCGTCCAATGCGCAGCCGCCACGGATAGCTAAACCAACGCCTATGCCCATAAATACACCGCCGAAGATAGATACCAGCAGTTTATCTGATGTAATTTGCGGGTAATGTAAAAATTGCAGGCAAAGCCCCAGTACTATAATTGCTGCCAGTGTTTTTGCTGCAAATGTTTTATTCACCTGGAAAGCGCCCATAATAATAAAGGGGATGTTTGCCAGCACAATTACTACAGCTATATTGAAATGATAAAGCTCATGCACCAGCAGCGAGATACCGGTTACACCGCCATCAAAAAACTGGTTGGGGATAAGAAAGCTTTTAAGCGCAAATCCGCAAAATAAAATACCTGCTAACGTATATGCAGCATCGGTTACCCATTGCGTAATATGTGTGTTTTTCATTCAGTATGCTGGTTAACAGTAACTTTTAATGTGATAACTAAAGTGTTAAAAGCTTTCTGCACAGCGGCTTTCTGCTAATACCTTTTAAGGGCTAATATATTAAATGTTTGCCTGTTTGCCGTAGTTAGTTTGCAGTTTTAGGCATTTAGAAATTTTACGCTTGTTATTCAGCCAATTAAACCTGCCGTATTTGATATTTAGCATATTAATTAGTTAATTAAACAATTAATTCAAATTAACCCCTTACATGAAAAGAATTTATTTGCTGGTGCTGCTGCTTGCTACATGCTTTTACAGCCGGGCGCAAACTTCTCATGCGTATTTTGATAAGCTGGATATAAAGAAAGGCCTGCCCGAATCGCTGGTACGTGCCGTGGTAGAAGATACCGAGGGCTACATTTGGATAGGTACCCAAAGCGGGCTGGTACGCTATGATGGTTATAACTACAAAATATATCAGCTGGGTTCGCCAAAGGTTAATATCTCATCAGTTACAAACGTGTTCAGCATAGCCGGAGACGATGCCCGCAAAACCATTTGGGTAAGCGTAGGTGGGAACGGGCTTTTCAGATACAACCGCCAAACGGATACCTTTGAGCAGTTCAGCGCACCATCGCGTAAGTACTTTCAGTATGCGGTAATTAAAATGATAGATGCCACTGGTAACGTATGGGGGGTAATAAACGATAGCGATATCCAGAAAATTTTTAAGCTGGATATCAAAACCAAAAAGTACGAGCTTTTTAGCCGGCTGGATAAAGGCAATAATTTTATAAATGCCTCTATTTTAATGGGCATACAACAAACAAGCGATGGCCGGATGTGGTTTGGTACCAATAACGGCTTATATGCATACCGAGGCGCAAACAAGCCATTACAACAATACTTAACAAGCACCGATACCGCCAAAGTAATAGGCGCTAACCCTGTTTATGAGCCTGCATCGCAGCCGGGCGTGCTTTGGATGAATGTTTTTCATGGTGATAATGAGGATCTGCGGGCGGCTTGCATGGATATTAAAACGGGTAAGATCATTAAAGAGTATCGCCGGTCTAACAAACCCGATAGTTTGATGGATGCCGCCATTAACACCATTTATGAGGACAAGAAAAAGCGCTTATGGTTTACCACTGCCACGGGGATCTCAAAACTCGACAGGCAGGTAAATAAGTTTACCAATTATACTTTTAAAGATACCGCTATAACCTATCTGAACAGGATTGTTGAAGGGAAGGATGGCAAGTTTTGGATGTCGTTGCAAAACAACCTGCTTTACTTTGACCCCGATAACGGCAGCTATCAATTCTATAAAGAAAAAACCGGTCCGGGCTCTATTACTTCTAAAAGTATTGTCAGCAAAATGGTTGACCATACCAACACCCTTTGGCTGGGCTTTAGTTATGGCGGCGCAAATAAGCTAAGCAAGATAAAAAGCGCTTTTGATATTGTAAAAGAAAACGCTGATAAGCCAAACGGCTATCCCGGCGGAGGCGCTTATATCATATCATCAACAAAAGACAGGAACAGGGTGGTAGCTAAAAATGCCATTTACAACTGGCGGCCGGCAGACGGCAGGTTCAGCAAGATCTACAGTGCCGAACCCGGACAAAAGATAACGGATGTTTTTGATAAAGGCGACACGCTTTATATAGCCAGCAACACAGGTCTGGTTATATACAATGTTGCCAATGGTAAAAAAGATGTATACCGCAACAGGCCCGGCGATAGCACAAGTATTACCGCAAACGGCATCAGCAGGGTTTTTGTAGATCATACGGGGATGGTGTGGCTGGGCATCGGCAATGATCAGGGGCTCTGTTCCCTCGACCCTAAAACAAAAAAAGCAAAGCGGTACCCTTACCAGGTTAATTACTTTAAACTTTTTATTGAGAACGACGGCTCGCTTGATGATGGCCGGGTGATCAGCATGTATGAAGACCGCGATGGCACCTTTTGGGTAGGTACAAATGCAGGCAGTCTGAACAAGTTTAACCGTGCTACGGGCAAATTTTACTCTTATTATAATAAACAAAACGAGCGGATGGCCTGCATTTCGTCCATATATGAAGACCGTGAAGGCCGGTTTTGGGTGGGTACTTATTTAACCGGCGTGTTTGAGTTCGACCGTAAAAAAGGAGTTTATAAACGCGAAATAAATGAGCAGTCGGGCTTATTATATAACAGCGTACTGGCTATTAACGAAGATTCGGCCGGTAAGATTTGGGTAGGTACCGAACGCGGGCTAACACGTATTGACCCTAAAACCATGCGTTTGCGCAATTTCCGAACGGATGAGATCCTGCCCGGCGAGGATGTGTTATCGTTTTATAAAAAACCGCTTGCCGACGGTACTTTTGCCTTAGGCCTAAGCAATGGCCTTGCCTTGTTTAATCCTAAAGATTTGGATGATGACCCCTATGCACCCGTTGTGCATCTGGAAAGTATTAAGTACAACACCCCGGGTGCTAACGATAGCCTGGCAACACAGGTTTTAACCTACGGCCTTAAACAACTGGAACTGGCGCACAATAAAAACAGCGTGCAGTTTAACTACATAGCCCTGCACTACGAAAACCCGGCTAATAATACCTATGCCTACAAGCTGGAGGGGTACGATAAGCAATGGGTACAGACCGGTACCAACCGCACGGTAACCTACAATAACCTGCCGCCGGGCACCTATGCCTTTAAAGTTAAGGCTGCCAACAGTTCGGGTGTATGGAACGAAGAGGGGGATAGTATAGTAGTAGTGGTGAACCCGCCGTGGTGGTCTACCTGGTGGGCGTGGGTGTTATATGTTTTAATAGCGGGTGCCATTATTTATTATTATATAGATTACCGATCTAAACACCTGCAGATGGAGAACCAGCAGCTGGAAGAAAAAGTAAACGAGCGTACCAACGAATTGCAGGTAGCCAACAAGGAACTAAACGATCAGCAGGAAGAGATAACCGCGCAGCGCGATCAGCTGGCCAGTACCGTTAGCGAGCTGAAGGCCACGCAGCAGCAGTTGATCCAGTCGGAAAAGCTGGCATCCCTGGGCGAGTTAACGGCCGGCATTGCCCATGAAATTCAGAACCCGTTGAACTTTGTGAACAATTTTAGCGAGGTGAGTATAGAGCTTGCCGTGGAGATGAAAGAAGAGCTGCGAAGCGGCAGCCAGGAAGAAGCAGAAGCTTTAGCCGATGATATTGTGCTAAACCTGGAGAAGATAATTCATCATGGCAAGCGTGCGGATGGCATTGTAAAAAACATGCTGCAGCATAGCCGCACCAACAGCGGCGAAAAACAACCTACCGACCTGAATGCTTTGGTTGACGAGTATCTGCGGTTGAGTTACCACGGCCTGCGTGCCAAGGAGAAGGATTTCAACTCCGAAATGGTGCTCGATCTGGATCCCGATCTGCCGAAGCTCAATGTTATTCAGCAGGATTTTGGCAGGGTGATGCTGAACCTGTTCAACAATGCATTCTACGCAGTATCCCAAAGAAAGAAAACAGAGGACAAGACTTACAGGCCATTGGTAGAAGTTTCTACCAGGCTGTTTATGCCGCCATCGGGCAAAAGCGAGGTGCGCATTTATGTAAAAGATAACGGCAGCGGTATTGCCGATGCAAACCGCGATAAAATTATGCAGCCGTTCTTTACCACTAAGCCAACGGGCGAGGGTACAGGGCTTGGGTTATCCCTAAGCTATGATATTATTGTGAAAGGCCACGGCGGTAAAATGGACCTTAGCAGTAAGGAAGGTGAATACACTGAATTTATTATACAACTGCCTGTAGCATGAGCATAAAGCCTGCGAGTTAACAATATATTTACAAATGTTTAAGCAAAACAGGTAACCGCGAAGGTTAAATATTATCTTTATTCCAATCAATAAACTTATAATTAAGTATGCATTTTTTTCTCTACCTGGCGGCGTTTTTGTTATTACGGCGCATTATAAAGGTTATCAAGTTTACCACGCTTCAGGCTAAATGGTCGTCGATACTTAATATATGCAGTATTGTTTTATGGGTGATATTTGCAGTTGCCAGCAATCTGCTGCCCGAGGTTTACGATACGCTTTTTGCCGGCTTGTGTTTGGGCGGGATGCTTTACTATTTTAAGAAGGAAGCCGATTTTAAAATGGTTAACAGCTACATAGTAGCACATTACCCGCTTGTTGCTGTTAGTGTGGTAACTTCGCTTGCCGAGATTGTTGCGCCTGATTTTGTTGAAACTTACGACGATTATTTTGAGATAGCTATCCTGTTAGCCTTTGCCTGGATCTTTGCACGCTGGGTTAGCACCAAAAAGCAGGAAGAAGAGTTTCGGGCTGTTAACGAGCAAAACCTTGTATTAGATAAATTGGTTGCCGAACGTACGGCCGCACTCACCAAACAAAAAGATGAACTGCAGGAAGCCGTAAAACTACTGCAAACCACGCAGCAGCAGCTCATCCAGTCGGAAAAGCTGGCGTCATTAGGAGAACTTACTGCCGGGATTGCCCACGAGATACAAAACCCGCTGAACTTTGTGAACAACTTTAGCGAGGTAAGCATGGAGCTGATAGAAGAGATGGGCGAGGAACTGGCCAAAGGCGATACCGAAGAGGCCATGGCTATAGCTAATGACATTAAACAGAACCTGGAGAAGATCCGTCACCATGGCAAACGTGCAGACGGCATTGTAAAAGGCATGCTGCAGCACAGCCGCGCCAGCAGCGATGTGCAGGAACTTACCGATATAAATAACCTGGCCGATGAATACCTGCGCCTGGCATACCACGGCCTGCGCGCGAAGGACAAAAGCTTTAACGCCGAACTGATAACCAGCTTTAACCCAACTTTGCCTAAAGTAAATGTTGTGCCTCAAGATGTTGGCCGCGTGCTGCTGAATATGTTTAATAATGCATTCTACGCCGTTCAGCAAAAACAGAAACTGGGTATTGAAGGATTTAAACCCACTGTGGAGGTAAAAACATCGTATCCGGCCGGAGGTAAGGAGGTTGTTGTTATTGTTAAAGATAATGGTACGGGTATCCCGGAAGAGATAAAAGATAAGATCTTGCAGCCATTTTTTACTACCAAGCCAACAGGCGAGGGGACAGGGCTTGGCTTATCGCTTAGTTACGATATTATAGTGAAAGCGCATGGCGGTAAAATAGATATTAATAGTAAAGAGGGTGAATACACGGAATTTATAATTTCCATCCCCGCTAAAAATTAAAACAGGTATATTTACACGGCATATGAAAATACTGGTAGTAGATGATGAGGCGGACGTACAGCCGCTGTTTTTACAACGTTTCCGCAAAGAGATCAAGAATCACGAGATAGAATTTAACTTTGCCCAGTCGGGCGAGGAAGCGCTGGATTTTCTGAAAGAGAAACACTCTGAAGTGGTGCTAATATTATCAGATATTAATATGCCGGGTATGAGCGGTATCGAACTGCTGGGCCACATTCGCGAGGATTTTGACACCCCACCGCCGCCTGTGGTTATGATGATAACCGCCTATGGCGATGAAGAAAATCACCGCCAGGCGATGGAGAAAGGCGCTAACGACTTTTTAACCAAGCCGCTTGATTTTATTTTACTGAAAGAAAAACTTAAACCCTATAGCGATCAATAATGGCTAAGATATTAGTGGTTGATGATGAGGCAGATCTGGAACTACTGGTAAAGCAGAAGTTCCGTAAAAAGATCCGTGAGAATATCTACGAATTTGTATTCGCGCAAAACGGCGAAGAAGCCTTGGAGAAGGTAAAAGAACACCCCGACCTGGATATTATCCTCAGTGATATAAACATGCCCGTAATGGACGGCCTCACCTTGCTGAGCCGTTTACCCGCGGCTAACCCTATGATAAAAGCGGTGGTGGTTTCGGCCTATGGCGATATGCAGAACATCCGCACCGCCATGAACCGCGGCGCATTTGATTTTGTATGCAAGCCGGTAGATTTTGAGGACCTTGATCTTACGATGGAGAAAACCATTCTGCATGTAAGGCAGTTACAGGAAACCATTAAGGCCATCAAAGAAAACAACATCCTCAAAATGTATGTGGATGAGAACGTGCTCAATTTTATGACGCACAAGGAGTTTGAGGCCAGCCTGTTAAAGAACGAAGTTGTTGAAGCAACCGTAATGTTTGTGGATGTTTGCGGCTTTACGGCCATAACAGAAAATGTTCCTGCAAACACGGTGGTAACGCTTATCAACAGCCTGTTCGATCATATTGTGAAAGAAATTGTTGCCCAGGGCGGCCACGTAGATAAATTTATGGGCGATGCCGTAATGGCGGTTTTTAAAGGCGAATTCCATCTCGACAGGGCTATCGATGCGGCCATCTCTGCACGTGCGCATATCAATAAAATGGATGCCGTACATGCAGGGGAGAAATCGTATCAGCCGCAAATTGCGGTAGGCATCAATTCTGGCGAAATGGTATCTGGTAATATCGGTTCGGCATCATTAAAAAGGCTGGATTATACTGTGATTGGCGATGCCGTTAACCTTGCTCAGCGCCTGCAATCAGCAGCAAAAGGTAGCCAGATTATCATCTCCGAAGAAACGTATCACAAAGCAAAGGAATCCTTCAAATGCCAAAAAATAGGAGATGTAAACCTTAAGAACAAGGCCGTGGCAGTTACTATTTACGAGGTGTTGGAGTAACAGAGTAACTACCTGTTAGTATATAAAATGCCGGATCACCTGTAGCTTAAAGCTATCGCGATCCGGCATTTCTTATTTAACTTTTTTAATCTGCCAGCGGCACATGCTTGGTGTCTATTCTCGGCGGTGGTTGCACGTTTATTTTCTTTACGTAAAGCTCATCAGCCAGTATAATTACAATTGCAAGTAATGGTACAGAAAGTATGATGCCCAATGCACCCGATAGTGTACCCATAACTACCTGGCTGATAATAGTTAATGCCGGAGGCAGGTTGATGATCTTGTTCTGTATGATCGGGGTAACTATATTACTTACAATGGTTTGCGATACAATGTAGATAAGCGCCACAATAATGGCCGTATTGGTGCTTACAGTAAGCGCCAGCAAAACCCCGGGAATCATGGCTACCAGCGAGCCAAAGTTGGGGATGATCTTTAACATACCTGCAAACAGCGCCAGTACCAGTACTGCCGGGATGTCAACAATACTAAGCCCGATAACCAGCATAATAGTGATTAATACAATGGATAGTAAGGTGCCCTTCAGCCAGCCTTTTAGGGATACGTTAATACGGTTCATGATGCATTCCCAAAGCTCTTTTTTATCTGGCGGGATGATGATCATAAAACCTTCTTTGTAAACAGAAGGACTAACCGTAAAGAAGATCCCCAGGAATAGAATAATATAGATATTGCCCAGCACACCGAAACTGGTGCTGAAAAAATGCTGCGCGGTTACAAAGAGTTTGCCGCTGTTATCATCAAGGTAAGTAAGTACCTGCTGCCCAACCGGGGTTTCGGAAAGCTTCCCCCTTGCAGAGTTTATAGTATTTGGCAGCGATTGGCTTAATTGTGCTATCTGGTGCTGTATTTTGGTCCCCATAAACCATAGTAGCACGCCCAGTATAGCAAAAGAACCGCCTACAGATATAGCCATAGCTACCTTACGCGTAGCCTTTGTTTTACGCTGAATAATATTACCCAGCCCATGAAAGTAAGTGGAAATTAGCGTAGCGGCTAAAATCATCAGCAGAACATTAAACGCAACCCTGGCTATAAGTATGGTTACTACCAATAAGGCAACAATGCCAACAGTATACCATACTTTTTGTATGTAAGTTAGGTGTCTTTCGGGTTTAGTTTTGGGTTTTTGTTCTGCTGTATCCATAATGTGCGTTTCGTAATTAAGGACAATGTTTACTCTTAAATGTTTTGCGGAATTTTTTGATAAGATACAAAGTAGCAGCAGGTATTACGAGAAAGGCCCGGCTTAATTTAAATCGGGCCTTTCTGTGCGAAAAGTAACAGCCGGACAACCTACTATCAACTATGATTTTATTTCTCTTTCTCCGATCTGGATTTCCAGAGGTTGAATTTGTAGTAGAAGTTGTCAAAATCAAAGGGTTTGGTGATATAATCATCCATACCAGCATCGAGGCATTCCTGTTTGTCTTTTTCGTAGGCGCCCGCCGTCATGGCGATGATGGCGGGGCGGTTATCGCCATATTCTTCTATGATCTTGCGGGTAGCCTGCAGGCCATCCATCTCGGGCATTTGCACATCCATCATCACCAGGTCGTAATGCTGGCGTTTAAGTGACGAGAGTACCTCAAGGCCGTTAGATACCACATCGCAGCTATAGCCAATATTCTTCAGCGCCTTAATTACAATTTTTTGGTTGATAATATTATCCTCGGCTACCAGTACACTGTAGGCGGTATCAGCATTTGCTTCCGGCGGGGCGGTTTTATCTGCTGTTTTTTCTGCCTTTTTATCTTTTAGTTGCAGATCCAGTTTCTCCAGCAGCATTTTGTGGAAATAAGCCTGTTTAATAGGTTTATCTAAAACAGCTGTAAAGAGCTTCATATCCTCTTTTTGCTCATCGGGAAAATGGCCTGCCGAACTGAAAAGTACCAGAGGCGTTTTATCGCCGTATTGAAGTTTTATTTGTTTAGCAGTATCGATACCATTCATGCCGGGCATCAGCATATCTATCACAACAATATCGTAGGCGTAACCTGCTATGGCTTTTATACCTGCCTGGCCGCTATCGGCAATATCGGCGTGCATGCCCCATTGTTCGCAATGGCTTTTAAGAATGCGCAGGTTGGTAATGTTATCATCAATAATTAGTACTGATTTGCCTATCAGATCTTTTTGGATCACGCTCGGTTTGTACTCTTTTACCTGCGTACTGGCAGCAAGCTGTATTGTGAATTTAAAAGTGGTACCTACGCCAACTTCGCTTTCTACCCAGATACGGCCGTTCATTTTCTCAACCAAACGTGCGCTGATAGCCAAACCAAGGCCCGTACCGCCGTACTTACGCGTAGTGGAGGAATCTACCTGCGAGAAAGAATTGAAAAGTTTATGCATCTTATCTGCGGGGATACCTATTCCGCTATCCTTTACGGCAAATTCAAGTTCGTAATGGCTGCCTTTTTTGGCCGAGAGTTTAATACTGGTGAGGATATCCCCCTTATCGGTAAATTTAATAGCATTACCCACCAGATTCACTACTATCTGGCGCAGGCGCGTCATGTCACCAATTACTTCCATAGGCACTTCCGGGTCGATCATGTAAAGCAGATCGAGGTTTTTTTCCTGGGCCTTAAAGGAAAGCAGGTCGTATGTTTCTTCAATGATCTTGTGGATAAAGAAGGGGTGTTCTTCCAGATCCAGTTTGCCCGATTCTATTTTGGAGAAATCCAGAATCTCGTTGATGATCTCCAGCAAAGCGTCTGCACTGATGCGGATAGATTCGGTAAAATCAAACTGCTCCTCGTTAAGCGGTGTATTGCGCAGCAGGCTTGTCATACCAATAACACCGTTCATTGGCGTGCGGATCTCGTGGCTCATATTGGCCAGAAACTCCGATTTAGCACGGTTTTGTTCCTCGGCTAAGCGGCTTTTCTCTTCCAGCTGAACGTTAAGGTCTTTCAGGTGCTGATCAAAAAGGTATTGTTGGGTGATATCATCAAACGTCCACAACATACCGCTGATGTGTTCAGATACGGTAGGGGTGCAGCAAACATTCAGCACAAAAAAGTCGGGCTCGGTAAAGATCCACTGCCAGTCGCTCACCTTTTTATCTTTAGAGCGAAACAGCTCCATACCGCGTTTAAAGATCTCTTCTTTGTTACTGGCACGTGCCCGCAGCAACTGCATAGCTTCCGATAAGCGGGCAGGCAACACGTTACCGCCATTTATGCCATCAATACCAAATAATTTTGATGCAGCACCGTTTACCCAACTGTTGTTGCCGCTATCATCTATAAAAACAATACTCTGCGGCACGGTTTGCAGTATGGCGTTAAAACGCACTTTCAGTTCTTCCAGCGAATAGTAGGTTTGAGTAAGGCTAATGGTTTCGTTTATCTTATCTAAACAGGTGCTGATAAACTCGCTGAAATCATCATCAAAGTGGATAGGCTGCTGCCAGCCCAGCAGGATATAACCCTGCAGGTTTAGCTGCTTTACGGGCAGCACAACCAGGCTTGCCGGCGAGTTGATGCGCAGCAAAAGTAAATCTTTCAAACCATCTGTTAACTGAAAGTATTGCGCGTGCACGCCGGGGGTAAGCCCTTCTAAAAGTGCGGGGTCTACATATACCACTTCATCTCGTGTGGAGCCGGGCTTTATAATGCGCACGGTTAGCGAGTCTTCATTTTTTATCAGCAGCACATTATCGGCCCCGGAGAGTTCGGCCAGATAATCTATACTGCGCTGCATAATGGTAAACCACTCCTGGTAGCTGTTTACAACGCCAAGGCGCGCTATAAATTTAAGGGCCTGTTTAGCCCAGTTGGTATGCGTAATATTGGCCACTAAACTTAAATAAAGGTTTTAAGAGTGGTGATGATCTCCTGCGGCGCGCTGATATGCGGAAAATGCCCGGTAGCATTAATAGTTACCAGTTTACTGCTGCTTATATGTTGGTTAAGGTATTGAGCAACCTCTGCTGGTACGGCAATATCTTCCTGCGCCTGTATCAGTAGGGTTTCTTTTTGCAGATTGGGTAACTCTTCACGTACATCAGATTCAAAAATAACCTTGGCTACGGCTAATGCAGTATCCGGCCGGATGGCGCCAAGCGTACGCGCAAATGATGCGCCGAGCTCCGGGTTATCGGGGTTGCCCATGGCCATGCTGGAGAAACCGCTCACCCAGGCATAGTAGTTGGTGGTCATGGTTTCGTACATGCTGCCAGCGCGGGCTGTGTAAAGCCGCCTGTGTAATTGCTGCTATCTTCGTTAAGGTAGCGGGGAGATGCACCAATAAATACCACTTTAGAGAAATACTCCGGCTTTTTAACAGAAGCAAGCATAGTTATCATAGAGCTAACAGAGTGTGCCACCACAATAGCATCCTGCAGTTGCAGATCATCCACTATCGATAGCAGATCATCGGCGTAGGAATTTAGTGTGGTATATTTTATAGGGCTGTATGCGTTTGGGTCGGCATTGCCGGCGCCTACATTATCATACAAAACCAGGCGGTAATCGTCTTTAAAAGCTTGTTTAACATCAGCCCAGGAGGTTTGATCTGTACCGAAACCATGGGCGAAGATGATGGTTTGTTTAGCATTAAGGTTGCCCTCTATACTAATGTTATTCTTTTTCTGCAAAGATGGGGTCATAGCAAATATAAATAAGGTTTAAACTACCTACGAAAAGCCACGAAGATAAAATTTTAGATTTTAAAAAAAAATTGAACAAAATGAATAAAAAGTGTAATGCATGCTACTTGCTTTTGAATTAATTGTATCAATATGGCTGTTTCAATACATTTATTGCAAGCTTGTATATCGGGTTTTAAATAGTTGACCGATAATAAATATCTTAGCCGGATGGCAACTTGTATAAGAACCTTTACCGTTTTGTTTTTCTGTTTATCCGGCCTGTCGCTTAGCGCACAACAAAAAAAGATCAACTACCTGTATCAATATGGTATTGCAGATGCGTTTCTGGCGGGCTTATATCACGGCACATTAACCGTAAAAGATATGAAGCCCCACGGCGATTTTGGCTTGGGTGCGCCAGACCTGCTGGACGGCGAACTCGTTATCCTCAACGGCAAGGCTTACCAAACCCATTCTACCGGTTTTACCATGATAATGGCCGATACAGCCAGGATCCCGCTGGTATTAAGTACTAATTTTAAGGCTGATACAACTATTTACTTAATTAACCCGGGCAATAAGGCCGAGGCTTTTAAACTGATAGACCAATACCTCACTAAAACCAACGGCCTGTATGCCATCCGCATTACCGGCGATTTTAATATGGTGAAGACACGGGCCTTCCCGCAGATAGAAAAAGAGCCTTACCTGCCGCTGGCCGATATGCTGGAGAAACAGCATTTTTTTACTTACGAAAAGCTTACCGGCACACTGGTGGGTTTTAAACTGCCGCAATACCTAAGCAGCGTTACCATTGCCGGTTATCACTTCCATTTTTTATCTGCAGATAAAGGCAAAGGCGGCCACATGACGGATTTCTCCGCCGTTAAACTAAAAGTTGAGATAGCCGTATTAAAAGGTATTGATATACAGATTCCGCAGGATAACACCTTTATGAATTTCGACTTTAAGAAAGTTAAAAAAGGCGACGCTGAAAAAGCCGAAAAGCAGTAGTTATAAACCAACAAAGCCCTCCCGTTAAACAGGAAGGCATTTGCAATCAAAACTAAACCAGGGGTTTAAAGTATGTAGTATACTTTGGCGCCGTCGCGGTTGGGTTGGGTTTGTGGCACAACTTCCGCGTGGCTGTCGCTAAGCATTTGTTTAAGATCACGTTCTATGGTTTGTGATATGGCCGTGGTTGGCGTATCGCTTGGTTTGTTCTCAAAGGGGTCCTGCAAGTGGATGGCCATTTTTTCAACCAGCAAAAAGGCAGCGGCAATAGCTATAATAAGCGGCACCTCAAATATGCCGAAGAACTCTATTAAGCCAAATGGCAGCAACGCTATAAACAGGTACAGGCAAAAATGAATATACATGCTATAGGTAGATGGGAAAATAGTGTTCTTGATCCGCTCGCATTTACCCATCGAATCGCACAGGCGGCTTAGGGTACGGTCAATCTCTACCTGCTGGTAATCATTCAGCCAACCATTTTTGTAAGCCAGTTGAGTATCCAGGCCGTGCAGTTTCAGCAAGCTGTTGGGCATGTTGGTATAGCGGCGGGTAAACCTTACCTCTTCCTCTTCCAAAAACTCAATACTGCGGATGTAACAGTTTTGCCCGCGCAGAGATTGGCTAAGGCTGTAGCACCAGGCTATCTGCCTTTTTACATAGCGGTTCTTAAAATTCTCAACATCTTCTGATGAATCGCCGCCATCCAAAAAAGTAATCAGTTGGCGGGTTAACGAGCGCGAATCGTTTACAATGGCGCCCCAGATGCCGCGGGCTTCCCACCAGCGGTCGTACGCCTGGTTAGATCGGAAAGCCAGTAATAATGATATAATAGTAGCCAGGATTGCCGGTACGGCTATAGGGATAGAGATACGCAGATGCGGAAAAAAGTGGTGGAAAGCTGCAATGGTTACCGCGTAGGTTGCAACCATTAACAGTTCGCCTTTTATTTTGCCAACTACATATTTAACGGGGATATTATCTTTTAGTAACATAGGATTTTCTTTTTAGATGATTAACAATAAGCGGGTTAACTTATACCTGCTGAAGCTCTAATTGCTCAACGGTATCTAATGCCTTAACTTTTACAGGCTGCGGTTTAACGTAAGGCTGCAGGGTAATTAGTTTGCATTTACTGCGCTCCAGTAAAGTTTCGGGGTCGTAGCTTCTGTTGGTTAGCTTAATAAAGGCGTGGTCTTTCAGTTTAGCTATCTGGTGTATCTCTCTTGCTTCCAGGTAGTTTTTAAATACAGCTACCGTGTTGCCGTAAAAGAATTCGGTTTGCAGGCATTCTATCTGGCTTTTGTATTCGTTGGATAACCTGGTGCACTCGTCCATAAATTCCTGGGTTATATGCTCGTAATCGCGGCTCCTGCGCGACAGCATCAGTAACTCTGTAATAGAATCTGAAAGCCCCAGAAAGTTTACCAATACAATACAGTACTTTTTGCCCGGGTTTTGGTTTATTAAAGCAGGTATAACCTCTAACGATGCTAAACTGAAATCGGTTGGGATTAAAATGTTTGTAGTTTTCATGGTGATGCTTTTTTATTGTTTGATACAATAGTCGGCACCACTGATTAGAATGATATAAGAGTGAGATTAGAATATGATTAGAGATAAGCTCTTATGGTAAATAACTCACTCCAATCAGGAATATTGGAGGTTTTCTAATCAGGAATTTTACTTTCAGGAGCAATTTTACAACTTTTAATGTTAAAATAAAAAAAGCTTTTTAAAAGTTTTGGCCAATATTTACCGGCAGCATCACCCTGATCACGGTTCCTTCATCAACCTTTGATGAGATGCCTATACTGCCTTTGTGCAGCCTTACAATATTCAGCGCCAAAGGCAGGCCTACGCCGTGGCCCTCAAACTTATTGGTGTTGGATGCCCGGAAGAAGGGCTCGAAAATATGCTGGATATCGCGCTCGGGGATACCGATACCTTCATCTTTTATGCTGAAGATAACGCTTTTGTTTTCGGCTAATACTTTTAAGCTAACCGGTTTGTTATTTGAGTATTTACAGGCGTTGAGTGCAATATTACTTAAGGCCAGTTTAAGCAGGTTAATATTCCCCATAATGATCAGCCGCTCATCTTCCTGTGGTAGTTCGGTAAAATCAATGCTCAGGTTATTATCGGGGATTATCTGGTCTACGGCTTCTTTTATCATCCACACAAGTTCATCGGCACGTATCAGCTCCCAGTTTTGCTTTTTACCGTCGAAACCGGTTTGGGCCAGCCCGAGCAGGCTGGTTAATATATCCTGCAGACTTTGCGCGCTTTTTAAGATCTGGCTTAATGTTTTTTGCTGATACTCGGCAGGTTTATTAATGTTTTTTAATGCCAGTTCCGCTTCGCCCTTAATTACGGATAATGGGGTGCGCAGCTCATGTGAGGCGTTGCTGATAAAGTTGTTCTGCGTTTCAAAGGCGGTTTCCAGCCTATCGAGCATATCGTTAAAGGTTTGCGTCAATTCGGCTATCTCGTCTTTACCGTCGTAGTTTTCCAGCCGCAGGTGCAGGTTGCTGGCGGTAATGGTATTTACCTTCTTGATGATCTTGCGCACCGGCTGAAACGTGTGGTAGGAGAAGCGCTTCCCTACAAGGTAAGCCAGCAAAACTGAGAGAAAGAACCCGATAATAAGTACATGTTCCAAGTTATTGAGTTCATTTAAACCGTAGGGATCTGTAGCAGATACGATGATCATCAGATCGCCTTCGGGAAAAGCGAAGATCTTGCCGGCATAAAAAATGTTATCCTGCTTGTAACGTGTTTGCGTTTCGCGGTTTATCATCTTAATAAATCCAGCAGGAATATTTTTTACTCCCGCCGGATTTTTATATTCTGCCGGTTTTAATATATAATGCTTTTCAGAAGAGAGTACTTCCAGGTAGCGTTGCCTCATTTCCTTGTACATGCCTACGCTGTCCTTATCGCTGAGGTGGTAGATCTGTGAGGATATATTTACCCTGGCTTCCAGTCGTTTATAAAAGTCTTCGAAAGTGAACTGGTGTACAAAGTAAAAGATAGCGCCGCTCAACAGCAAGATGATGGATACCGTAAGGCCAAGAAACAACAGGGCTACTTTCTTTTGGATGCTCATGGTGTGTTATTTAAGTACGTAGCCCATACCCACCACGGTATGGATCAGTTTCCCGCCGAAATCTTTTTCCAGTTTTTTGCGCAGGTAGTTAATGTACACATCAACTACGTTGGTGCCCATATTAAAATCGATGTTCCAAACATTCTCCAGTATCTCAATGCGCGAGAGCGTGTGGTTGCGGTTTTTAGCCAGAAACTCCAGCAGGCGGTATTCTGTTGCGGTAAGTTCAATGGTTTTGCCGGCCCGCGTAACCGATTTTTCGGAGGTGTTGATCACTACATCAGCCACTTTTAACAGGCTGGCGGCAGGGCCGTTATTGCTGTTGCGGCGGGCCAGCGTACGAATACGGGCGTTCAGCTCGGCAAGGCTAAATGGTTTCACCATGTAATCGTCGGCGCCGCTGTCTAAGCCGGTTACTACATTTTCTGTAGTACCCAGCGCGGTAAGCATCAGTATGGCCGATGGGTGGTTGGCTTCTCTTAACTGCCGGCAAACTTCAATGCCGTTAATGCCGGGCAGCATAATATCCAGTATAATTAACTGAAAATCCATCTTCAGGGCCATTTGCAGGCCGGTAGTGCCGTCCAAAGCAACGCTTACTTCGTGGCCTTCGGTGGTAAGGTCGCGCTGCATAATGGATACCAGCTGGGCTTCATCTTCTATCAGTAGGATTTTCATCTTGACAAATATATGTACCCACGGCAATAAAAAACAGGGGTAAGGGTTTAAACATTTATTATTTAGCACAGTCTGAGTAACAAATGAGCAAATTATACGCTCTACTTAACGTGAAAATATTTAAGCCGGTTGATTATATTAGCCCTAACAAATGAGTAAAGTATTTACGATAGCAGAAGGGTTAGAAAATTTGGGTGCGCTGCGTACTGGCGGGCAGGGCTCGGTGTATAAAGGGCGACGCATGGGCGCTATTTATTCGGCCATAAAACTGATACCAACACCCATTTATACCGAGAACACGGCCGACGATAAAAACTACCGCAATTTTCAGAACGAGGTTGCCAAGCTGCAACGGGTAAATGAGATTCCTAACCCAAACATTGTAAAGATACTGAGCTGGGGGCTTACCGAAAGCGGCTCGTTCCCGTTCATCGAGATGGAATACATCGACGGGCCCGACCTGAGCGAGCTACTGCACCCGCCGCACGAACAGATCTTTACCATAAAGGAATTGCTTAAAGTGGCCGACCAGCTGGCCCACGCCCTGGCGCATTGCCATAAATTAGGCGTAAAGCACGGCGACCTGAAAAGCAACAACGTAAAATATAATATCCATAGCGGCAACTATGTACTGCTGGATTTCGGCCTGGCCATCATGACGGAGGAGCAACGCCGCAGCAGCCTGCGCCATGCCGGTGCGGTTGAGTTTATGGCGCCCGAGCAATACGGCGGCCGCATGCTGCTGCAAACGGATGTGTATAGTTACGGTGTTATTTTATACGAATTGCTTGCCGGCGAAGTGCCGTTTCCGTTAACCGGTAATGGAGATAACGGCCGCAATGCCGTGATGTTAAAGCATATGGAAGCTGCCGTACCCGATCTTCTGGAAAAACGAAAGGAAAGCCTGCCTGATAGCTGGACAGATGAGAAGAAACAAAAAGAAGCGCAGGTGCCAAACTGGCTGCTGCAGCTGATTTACAAGTGCCTGCAAAAAACACCCGAGGACAGATATACCGATGGCACAGAACTATATGAATCCTTAACGCAGCATCAAACCCGCTGGGAGGCCATGGTGCCGGTTTCCAAAGAAAAAGAACTGGCAGCGAAGATAGACGAACTAGAACTTACGCTTACTCATTATCAAAAAGAAGGGGCGCTGCTCTCCGAGAACGACCATTACTTTATAGATACAGCTATTTCGTTGTATAATACGCACACCGCGGGCGGTACATACCGTAATGGTATTGTAGATTTGTTTGAGAAAACCAAAGGTCACCATAACCAGTTGGTAAGCTTTTTAGATGAAAGCCGGCTGATAGATAAAACCCGGCACAAGTACGGTATTAACGAGTTAATGCAAAAACTGCTGGGGATGCGGCTTTATCCGCCATCAATTGTACAAACTTTAAAAACCACCAACCGCCTACTGTGGGTTTTGCTGTTGTTTTTCATGACATGTACTTTCTACATGCTTTTGCATTACCGTTACCATCCATTTGAGTTAAAGCTGCTAAGCCATCTGAAAGGTATTTTCGCCAAAAAATAATTTTGTAAGTCCATGCGTAATATTTTCGCCTGTGTACAACAAAGCGCCTGCTTTATTGTAATTTCATGGGCGGTTGTTCGTTATCGCAATAGCTACAATAAAAATTTAATTGTATAAATGAGTAAAGTATTTACAATAGCAGAAGGATTAGAAAATCTTGGCGCATTACGCACCGGGGGGCAGGGTTCGGTATATAAAGGCAGGCGAACGGGTATCATTTATTCGGCTGTAAAGCTCATTCCGACACCTATCCACACCGAAAGCGGCGACGATAAGAACTACCGCAACTTTCAGAATGAGGTGGCCAAGTTGCAAAAGGTTAACGAAATTCCCAATCCTAATATCGTAAAGATCCTCAGCTCCGGCGTTACAGAAAGCGGTTCGTTCCCTTTCATCGAAATGGAGTATATTGAAGGCCCCGATCTGAACGAACTGCTCGCCCCGCCGCATGAAAAGATCTTTACATTAAAAGAATTGCTTAAGGTGGCCGATCAACTGGCTTGTGCCTTAGCGCATTGCCATAAAGTAGGGGTTAAGCACGGCGATATTAAAAGCAATAACGTAAAGTATAATATCCATACAGGTAACTATGTACTGCTCGATTTTGGTCTGGCCATTATGAGCGAGGAACAGCGCCGCAGCAGCATCCGCCATGCCGGGGCCGTTGAATTTATGGCGCCCGAGCAGCACGAAGGTAAAATGCTGTTGCAAACTGATATTTACAGTTACGGAGTTATCCTTTATGAGTTGCTTACCGGCGAAGTGCCTTTCCCTTTAAACGGCGAAGGCGATAGCGGCCGTAACGCGGTAATGATAGGCCATATGGAAGCCGAAGTACCCGATGCCCTGCGTGCCCGTAAAGTAAACCTGCCTGAGGATTGGCCCGAGCAGAAGATGCGCCAGGAAATGCAGGTACCTGCATGGCTTATCAACCTCATCAATAAATGCCTGCAGAAAAAACCGGAAGACCGGTATAATGATGGGCAGGAACTGCACGATGCCATTGTAGCCGGCAGCTTATCTGCAGCAAGCGGTGGCGGCGTAAATGCTGCGGGTGGCGGTGTGGCTAATGCCAACCTTGCCGCCTTAAAAGCAGAGAACCAAAAACTGCAGGAACGGATCCTGGAGCTGCAATCCGCCGCGCCGGAAGTAAGCGATATAGATACATTGCCGGTTAACGATCCATCTAAAATGGTGGTATCTAAACTGGCCTTTAATGCGCTGGTGGTGCTGTTAGGTTTATTTATCATATTCTCCGTATACGCGGCTTTTATTAAAAAGGACGCGAGATTGCCGGTTGGCACAACACCGGATTCGTTGCAAACGCCGGGTGATACCGCCCAAATGAATAACCCGCAGGATGACGTGCCGGCAAACCAGCAGGCAGATGAACTTCAGCGCCAGCAGCACGTACGCGATTCCATTAAACGGCGTAAAGACAGTATTATTAAAGCAACGCTTGATAGTGTTGCACGCGATACAGTGGTAACAGATACTACATCGGGCCAGTAATTTACCGACCGGCAGTGTTTATAACTATAGCCGGGCAGGTAAAAACATCTCCCGGCGTTTTATGTTCAGTAATCATATTTTGAATTTTTAAGATCAGCAATGGAATCAAAACCAAGTTTTTGGCAACGCACAGGTATACAGGATTGGTTTTTAACCAAAGAAAGCACAGGCATGAACGGTAAAATTCCAGCCCTTACGCCTGATACCGTTTATAGCTACATTGTAGAAAAATTTAAAGACTCCATCAAAGACCTGTCCTTTTCCGACAGGATAGTTTTTTACCACGAATTTATCATCAGCTTTAACGCCGAAGATTACCGCGAATTTGTAGAGAACAAGCAGGGCCTTTTTGGCCTTATTGTGCAGGACGCCGTAAAGCGCTTCTATGAAATTTTGAAGGATTACCGCCTGGAGGGTAAAAGGGTAGAGCCATCCGGCTCTAAATGGGTGTTCAGGTTGGTATCGCATCCAGATTACCAACGTGGAGATAAAGGTTTTATGGGTAAGCTATTGCCTGATAATAACAATCAGCCGGTTAAAAAGGAAGAGAACCTGCGCGTAACCTTCATCCCGCGCCAAACCGGGATAGCCCAAACGTTTGATGTAAACCAGGATATCCTGAAAGGTTTTATTTATTACAGCGAGGGTTATTTTGAGATCCCTTACCAGGAAGATCTTGAATACAGCGAAAAGGAAGCCATTAAACAGGAGAAAAAAAGCCTGGCCAGGTTTGAAACCATCATTCCGGATAAACAATTTGCCGGTAAAAAGGTGGAGTACCTGATGCAGGATGATGATGTGATCATCTCCGGTAGTGACGAAACCCGCGAGGAATCAAACATATTCAAAATTCCCTCAGAATGGGTGAACACGCCGCATTTGCAGGTGCGCTATAATAAGGCTGATAGCAAATTTTACCTGGCTTCGTTTGGTGAGATGACCACTTTAAACGAGATGGCCGTGCCTACCAGCGATATTAACGCGCCAAAATGGGTTGAGCTGCCGGTTAATTCGCGAATTTTACTTAACGGAATTATTGGCTTAAACCTGTTTAAATCGTAACAAGGCAATGTCGCAAATATTATCTATAGGCCTATTGGTAATGGTGGTTTGCCTGCTGGCTACCCACTTTATTGATATTAAAAACTCGGGCAAACACAATGGCTGAAAACTATTTTGGATTAACGGATACCGGCAAGGTACGCAGCAATAACGAGGATACCTTTATTACCCAAAAGATAGGCGGTCAGCTGATACTGGCCAGTGTTATTGATGGCGTGGGTGGCTACAACGGCGGCGAAGTTGCAGCGGCGATAGCCCGCGAGCAAATGCTCGATTACTTAACCGCCAACCATCAGAACGCTATCCCCGCCATGATAGATTCTTTTAAGCTAGCCAATAATGCCATCTCCGCCAAAAAACAGGAGGTAAAAGAGCTGGACAGCATGGCCTGTGTAGCCACTATGGTGCTGGTAGATATCCAGAATAACTTGTTTTATTACGCCCATGTGGGTGATACCCGCCTGTACCTGCTGCGCGATACCTCGCTGGTAAAGATCTCTAAAGACCATTCATTTGTAGGTTTCCTGGAAGACTCAGGTAGGCTGAGCGAGCGAGAGGCGATGGATCATCCCAAACGGAACGAGATCAATAAAGCCCTTGGTTTTACCAGCCAGATAGACAGCGACGAGAGTTTTGTAGAAACCGGGCAATCCCCGTTCTTACCCGGCGATATGCTGTTGCTCTGCAGCGACGGATTAACCGATATGGTGGATAAGAATGAGATCACTAATATCATTACACAACCCATCTCCCTGCAGGAAAAAGCTACTCAACTTATAGCCGCGGCCAACAAAAACGGCGGGCACGATAATGTTACGGTAGTACTGGTGCTGAATGATAAAAGATCTCAGCAGCAAAGCGCAGCCGCACCCACGGTTGAATTAAAAAAAAACACTATCCCGGTTGAACAGGTAAAGCCTGAGCCTAAACCGGCACCCACCCGAGATAAAAAACAAACCAATATGCCGGAGAAAAAAAGCAGCGTGTTACCTGTAATCCTTACTATACTTTGCCTGGCCTTTTTAGGCGCGGCGTACTATTACTACATGCAATGGCAAAAGGAGATCAATAAAACGGTAGAGCCAACAGTTGCCGCTGCGGTGCCTGAAAAAGCACCGCGCAATCCGCAGGAGATCCAGCTGCAGAATGCCATTAACATGGCAAAGGGAGATACCTTAACGCTGGTGGATACTTTGTTTAAGCAGCCCATTGTTATCAGTGATACGCTGGATATCAGCAAGTCGAGGTTATTTATTAAAGTAAAGGGCAACCTTACCCTGCAGTGCGATAGTAATTATAAAGGCCCTGCAATTTTTGTAACCAAAGGCGCTAAAGCTATAGGTTTAGAAAATATTAAGATCCAGGGATTTAAAACCGGGGTGAGTATATATAATACCGATTTTCACCTCAAAAACGTACAATTTGTAAGCTGCGAAGTGCCTGTACTCCGTGCTTACATACTACCTGCAGGCAAAGCTATCACCGAGGGCTTTCCGGTAACCGTTCTGTATGCCGATTCGGCAAGTAAATCATCTAAACCAGCAAATGGAAGCAGGTAAGCCACAAAATACAAATCCCGGCAGGGGAACCGAACGGGTGTTTCTGCTGGCCATTGCCCTACTGTTTGCTTTTTTATTTTACAAGCTGAATGCGGTGTTACAACTGCGTTTTGCCGATGTAGATAAACGCCTTGCTGATGGCACTATGGTGAACCTGAATGATAAAGGCCCGGCAGGGGAGATCCATAAACTGCTTACCAAAGGCTATTATTTTGATGATAAAAAAGATATCGATCTTATTACCCAAACCGTTGGCAGCAATATTGGCACCGGGGTAAAAATTGATAACGTTGGGGAGCTTAACAAAAAGAAATACTACGTTGTGGCCGATGATGCCTTCCAAACCGGCGGCCAATCGTTCAAAAGCAGGGTGGAGGCATCGCGCTCTTTATTAGGTTATACCGGCGATGATTCTGTGCTGTTTGTAAGCGAACGAAAATCACCTATGCCTTTACCCGCTCAAACCGACCTGGCGATGGGGAGCTATAGCATCAGCGGCAGTATCCTGAATAATAAAGAGGCCGTGCCCGGCGTGCTTGTAAGGCTGGATCTGATCCTGCCACAGGATAGCATCTACAGTGATGAACCTACCGAAGAAGTGCAAACCCGTACCGAGAACAGCACCGGCATCAGAAAGGTATTTTACCCGGATAGCGCCGGCAAACTAAAGTTGCAGGGTTTAACCGCCTACGCACGTACGGATGGGGCGGGCGTATATCATTTTAAAAACCTGCCCGGCGGCAAAGCATTTAAAGTATTGCCGCTACAGCCGGGTTACCAGTTTGGCACCTCCCAGGGAACAGAAAATTTGGATGAAGACGCTGTTTTTAATTTTAAACAGGCGCCGCATACCATCCGCCTGTTTTCCACGCGTGATTTTAATATCCTCAAGAAAGAGAAATCATTGATCATCCGTACGCCTGCCGAGTTTAACCACTGGTTCTGGATCATCGCGGGCAGTTTTATTGGCGCGTTTTTACTGGTGCATCTGATCCTGTCATGGCGTTTTCCATTAGCAGATCAGCTGATCCTGCCGGTAGTGATGATCCTTACTGGCTTATCATTCATTACCTTACTCAGCTTGCAAGACCCCTTGCGGGATCGTTTTCTCGCTAAAGATTCATTGGTATATCTCGGTTTGGGTTTAGTTGCCCTGCTGGTGATGCTGTTCTTTAAAATGCGCCGCTTTACGGCCGATTCCTGGCTGTACAGGCTGGTTATCTTCAAGAGCAACCAGCGCGCGGCAAATGGCTGGCCCTGGGCGGTTATTGCTGCCGGACTATTATTCTTAACTATTCTGTTTGGTACAGGCCCGGAAGGCAGCGGGGTTAAAGTGAACCTGTTCGGTTTTCAGCCAAGCGAAATTGTAAAATATCTGATCATCCTTTTCCTGGCGGGATTTTTTGCTGCCAACGAAAAAATGATCAGCGAATACACCAGCTGGACAAAACGCTGGTCGTTCTTTGCATTTGCATTGGTAGCTATTTTAATTACGCTTCTGCTGTTCCTTGTACTGGGTGATTTAGGCCCCGCCATGGTGGTGTGTTTTACCTTCATTGCGCTGTTCTCCTTTTCGCGCGGCGATTTTATGTTCATGGCTATCTCCGTGGTAATTTATGTGTTGGCCTCATGGGTGTTGAAAAATGTTTGGCTCTCCGCATTGGTAACCGCTGTTATTGTGGCTTTGCTGATGCTGTTTCAGCGCCGTAAGCTGAGCGAATCGGCTATTATGGTGCTGGTGATCATGGCGGCATTTTTAACTATCGACCAGATCCCGTATTTAGGCAAACTGTTCCCCGGCCCGGTACAGCGTTTGGTAGACCGTGAAGCCATTTGGCAGGATCCCTGGAACAACGAAGTGTATGGCGGGGACCAGGTAGCCAACGGCCTCTGGGCTATGTCAAGCGGCGGGGTATCCGGGCAGGGTGTAGGCGAGGGCTTTGCTAAAACCATCCCCGAGGCGCATACGGATATGATATTACCCTCCATGGGCGAAGAGTTCGGGTGGACGGGGATCGTATGTATCTTCCTGCTCTTTCTGTTATACCTGCACCGTTCCATCATCATAGGGCGCCGAACGGGCACACCTTTTCTTTTCTATTTATGTACGGGCGTAGGTATCTCCACCTTTGTGCAGTTTCTGCTGATAGCGGGTGGTTCTACAGGGGCGCTGCCTTTATCTGGTGTGTCATTGCCATTCCAAAGTTACGGCGGTTCATCGCTGGTAGCTAATTTACTGGCATCAGGCTTTTTGTTATCAGCATCGCAGGTACGCGGCACACCTGTTCAAATGAAGTTTATTTCGGGCCAGCAGGATAAAAATCTGGTGCCTGCCTTAATAGCTGCGGTTATGGGGGTAAGCTTATTAACCGTGAGCGTATCACGTTACCTCTTTAATAATAAAAAATGGGTGGTACAACCCGCTTTGGTGGCCGATAAAAGCGGCGCCCGCATGTTTAGCTACAATCCGCGTATCGCTATCCTGATGAACAGGCTGCAGGCCGGTTCGTTGTACGACAGGGATGGTGTGCTGCTGGCAACCAGCAAGCCGGAAATGGTTAAAAAACAAATGGCTAAGTTGAATACGGCCGGGGTAGGTAATTACAATATCGATTCGGCTATGCATAAACGGCTGGACAGGTATTATCCTTTTGAAGAGCAAATGTTCTTTTGGACAGGTGATGATAACTCCGGCGTTTTCAACGGCAGCAGCAACGGCTATTTTGCCGAGTACGAACACGCAGCCGAACTGCGTGGCTTTAGATTGCCAACTACCAATTATAATGTAATCGCCAACCGCTACCGCGAAGACAGATTCCTGGCACGCGGCGTAAAGGAAATGACGGTGGTGAAGAAAGATTACAGCGCATTATCCAAGCTTCTGTTAGCCGGAATCAACAGCATGGCGGTAGATTCCTTCAAGAACCGTAATCGTGATGTGCAGTTAACTATGGATGCAGGTTTGCAAACCAGTATCCAGAAATCTATGGAAACGGATACCTCTCTACTGGATAACCGGGTATCAGTTGTGGTAATGGAATCAAATACCGGCGATGTGCTGGCATCTTCGTTATACCCCTTACCGCCCGTGCGCGATTGGGAGAAACTTACTATGAGCAATGCCGAGCAAAACCAGTTGAGTAATTGGATGACCACTACCGACCTGGGCTTTACCTACGCTTCGCAGCCGGGTTCAACCGCTAAGCTCATCACCTCGCTGGCATCATTTAATAAATTAGGAATGGCAGCAGCGGATAAAAAATTCCAGGTAAGCGAATTTGAGCGCATCCGTACCAAAGGCATCGAGCCGGATGAAACGGGTTTGATCACACTGGAACGCGCCGTAACCAAATCTAATAACGTGTACTTTATTAAACTGGCCAACCAGGAACACCTGCAGGAGGATATGGCTACGCTGTACCTTAAAACCGGCATGTTTTTGCATGGGGTAGGTGGATACTACTATGGCCGCCAGCAGGAGAACGCCGCGCAGGAAGAAAAATGGCGCGAGCTCTGGCGCAAAACAGAGTTTAACACCAAGCCACGGTACGACCCTAATAACATCCGTAAAACGCGTGCCAAGGGTATCTCGGGTATGTCGTGGGGGCAGGGCGAGCTGATAGCTACGCCGGCGGCTGTGGCAAGGCTGGCATCGGGTATTGCCAATGGCGGCACTATGCCAAATAACCGCTATGTTTTAAAATACAGCGATTCGGCAACCAAAGTTAAGCCGGGCATTAAAATAGCTAACGACTCTAAATACGCGCAACTGATGCGCAAGTACATGATAGAACAAAGCGCGCCAAAAACCTACACGTTAGGCATCGCGGTAGCGGGTAAAACCGGTACGCCCGAACGGATCTGGAAAAAGCAGCAGATTAACGATGGCTGGTACGTGTTCTTCGCGCCAAAACAACGCGGAAGCGGTAATATTGTGGTGTGCGTGCGGATAGAATCTACCAAAGGCTCATCGGATGCGGTGAAGCTGGCCGGCAAGCACGTTATACCATTTTTGTTAAAAAAAGGTTATATTAAAAGCATTGTTCAGCAAACAATTGAATAATGAAGGGGTTAAATTAGGTGTCGCTCAGGCACAGTTACATATAAAATTTTTGTACAGGCATGATTTTTAATTTGTTTAGCAGTGATGCAAAGGACCGCCCCGATGATGTGAAAGGCGTACGCCATACGTTACTCCAGTTTATAAAACAAGAGCTTCAAAAGGCTGAAGGTGGCGAGGGCAGCAATATAAAAGGCCTTAGCCTGTACCTTACCTGCAGCGCTACCGATAGGCACATGTACGAATCTGGAGTTTATGCCGAGGAGCCCGACCGTTTCAGGGATGAAATTCAGAAGATAGCCGACGACTATGACCTCGGCCTGCCAGATCGCTGGACCTTAGATGTGGTATTTGACGAAGAAGCACCCGCAGAAGCCGTAAAGATGCCTAACCTGGATGCCGCTTTTTTTATCAAAACCAGCAAGCATTTTATTAAACAGGTTGCCACCGCATATTTCCGCGTGTTAAGCGGCGAAACCGAGCAGCCCGAATACCAGTTAACCTCCGGCGGCGATAAAATAAATATAGGCAGGGATAAAAAGGCACAGGCCGATGACGGCTTTTTCCGTACCAACCAAATTGCTTTTCCATCTGATAGTGCAGATGCAGCCAATAAATACGTAAGCCGCCAGCATGCCCATATCGAGTGGAATATAGAGTTGCAGCGCTTTATGCTATTTGCTGATGATGGTGGCATCCCGCCAAGAAATAAGATCAAAATAAGGGCTGATAATGCCGATAACGTAATTAAGTTGCATTCTACCAGCATTGGGCACCCTTTGCAAGAGGGCGACCAGGTGATACTTGGCGAATCGGCCGTGTTAGAATTTAGCTACCAACCCTTAAGTAAATAAATGAGTAAAGTTTTTACGATAGCAGAAGGGTTAGAGAACTTAGGCGCGCTGCGTACCGGCGGGCAGGGTTCGGTGTATAAAGGCCGCCGTACGGGGATTGTTTACTCGGCGGTTAAACTGATACCCACCCCGGTGTACTCCGAAAGCGGGGATGATAAAAACTATCGTAATTTTCAGAGTGAAGTTGCCAAATTGCAAAAGGTAAACGAGATCCCTAACCCAAACGTGGTGAAGATCCTCAGCTTTGGTATTACCGAGAGTGGTTCGTTCCCTTTCATCGAAATGGAATATATTGAAGGGCCCGACCTGAGTGAATTGCTGCAGCCGCCGCACGAAAAAATTTACATGCTGAAAGAGCTGCTGAAAGTAGCCGACCAACTGGCCTGCGCCCTGGCGCATTGCCATAGCGTTGGTGTAAAGCATGGTGATGTTAAAAGCAATAACGTAAAGTATAACATCCATACCGGTAACTATGTACTGCTTGATTTTGGCTTGGCCATTATGAGCGAGGAGCAGCGCCGCAGCAGTATCCGCAATGCCGGGGCTGTGGAGTTTATGGCGCCCGAGCAGCACCAAGGCATAATGCTGATGCAAACCGATGTATATAGTTATGGCGTTATCCTGTACGAACTGCTTACCGGCAGCGTGCCTTTCCCTTTAAACGGCGATGGAGATACCGGCCGTAACACTGTTATGATAGGCCATATGGAAGGCCCTGTGCCAGATGCCATGCGGGCACGTAAAGCCGCCTTGCCCGATAGCTGGGACGCGGATAAAAAAGCGCTGGAAATGCAGGTGCCTGCATGGCTGCTCAATCTTATTGATAAATGTTTGCAGAAAAACCCTAATGACCGATATGCGGATGGAAACCAATTGCATGATGCCATAGTAAACGGTAGCCTCTCGGTTGCCAACGGCATGACTACGGGAATCGGACCCGCAACCCTGCTTAGCGAGAACGAAAAGCTGCAAACCCAACTACAAAACACTACCGACCCGGATAAAGTGGGCATCCTTAAAATAGATAAGGGCGTAGTGCATATGCATAAAATGGTTTTTAGCGGCCTGGTATTTTTGGCAGTGCTGTTTATGGCCCTGTTCACGTATTCATCATTCACCAAGAAAGCTCCGGAAAAGGCATACAACTCTGTTGCTGCCGAGGATAATTTAAAGCCATACCGGTCTGTGCTTTTTGTAAATACCTATAACGCAGATAGCGTGAAGAAAGCCCGTGAATTAACGGCCCGCTTAAAAGCCGATTCGATAGCGAGGAGGAAAGCCGCCGCCGCGGCGATAGTCAAAAAGAAAACAGATTCAATATCCGTTCAGGAAAAACCTAAAAAGAAACGAAAGAAGTTTTTAGGGATTTTTTAGATTACTATGGAATTTAAGCCTTTTAGTAATGGTAAAATCACATTACAAATCGTAAAAACCGCCGCAATTATATGGTGCAGGGTTGGATAGTTGGAAGATGGTTTTATCAATGTCATTCAGAGAATTATAATAATGTGTAAACTGTATTATAACGTTCTCGCCATTACCCATGCGCCAAAACTGATCGTGTATGCCAATTTTGGGATATATTTTCCATGGCAGGGCAACGGGACTGTTGTTGTATTGAAAATGGCCAAATTTGGTAAGAAAATCTCTTGCATGCATTAAAGCAAAACCCAGCAAGTTTTGTCCGTTCCAAAAATAAGGGTTATCAATATGCTCTACATCTTTAGCTAACCCGATGCCCCATATTTTATCAACCGGACTTGCTTCAACCAAGATTTTGTCCTTTGTATTGATAAGAAAAGCTGCAAACTGCGGGTGTTGATTAAATTTATGGATGTTTCCGTTAACAACTATTTTAAACCTGTTTGCAAGCCAAACTTGCTCATCAAAGCCGGATATTTGCATGCCCAGTTCTTTTGCTTCACCCGGGCTTTTGGCATCAATTGTTTTTTGATACATAGTTGTATCGTTAAACAAAGAGCTTTATTGGCCATCATCCAATGCTCGGTTGTAAGGTAGGTTGCTCCATCAACCGTAAATGGCAACCCGAACCATTGGCTGAAACAAAATTTACCAACTGTTTCCTGTGAAGATTTTGTGTGACCCCAGAAAAATAGAAATTTAAGTGCTTCGCCGTGGTCAAATTTATCTGTAAGCCACGCTATATTATATTTCATCATTACTTATTCAAAACACGCTGGGTTGGCCGGAACCATCTTTTTATACCTCTTTTACCGGGCTGCCAAATAGTTCTTTAAAAGTAAAGAAACACATTTACATCCTCAACTATAACAAAATAAGCTTATATACTCGTATATTTGTAAATATGGGCAGATCCACAGAAACATTTAGTAAAAAAGAGAGAGAGAAGAAAAAATCTATCAAATTAAAAGAGAAAAAAGAAAAAGCTGAAGAGCGTAAAGCAAATGCCGGTTCTGGCAAAACGCTTGATGAAATGATGGCTTACATTGATGAGGATGGTAACATTACCTCTACGCCACCAGATCCTAACAAACGCAAAAGGATAATCTCGGAAGAAGATATCCAGATCAGTGTTCCCAAGCAAGCCGCGTTGACTGAGGCAGACCTGATAAGAAACGGTATTGTAACCATGTTTAATACCTCAAAAGGCTTCGGCTTTATCAGGGATCTTCAAAGCCAGGAAAGTATCTTTTTCCACGTAAACGGTTTAACCGAAGAAGTTAAAGAGAACGACAAAGTAACTTTTGAAACTGAACAAGGCCAAAAAGGGCTTAATGCGGTTAAAGTTAAAAAAGCTCCCAAAGCTGTTTAGGATCCAAACTTAAAGCTTCTTAAAGTATTTTGTTGCGTTATTTTTAAAATAATTCCTTTATACTTCTAAAGTAATAATAAAGCTGTTCACTTTATTCATTCAGCAAGTTTTTTCACAGTATAAGATTACCTTATTAATTTACGGTAACCTATACTGTGAATGACTATGAAACATGACTTTGCAACCTTATTGTTGGATGGCCGTACCTGCATTGAGCATAGCCATTACTATGAGTTTCCTATTCTGAGAAATTCTGAAGCTTTACAAGCCAATGCGTATTACTTTGATAACCCCGAATGGGCCGAGGAGTATTTAACCTATTGCCACCGCAGCCCTACATTTAAAAGCCGCTGGTTGGCAGCAACCGGCGATCTTACCGATAAAGTGGTGATTGACATTGGCTGCGGGCCTGGTAATATCTTCGCTACACTGGAGGATAATAAGCCTAAAGTTTTGGTAGGGGTAGATGTAGCGCCAAATTCGTTACGCAGTGCGGCTAAGCTGGGTTACACCGGTGTACTGGCAGATGCGCACAACCTTCCGTTTAAATCTGGTGTTGCAGATGTGGTTACATTGAACGCTACCCTGCACCATTGCGAAAATATGGATTCGGTATTAAAGGAAGCGGCGCGTTTGGTTAAACCCGGCGGCATATTGGTTACCGATCACGATCCGCAGTTTTCTGCGTGGAACTATAAGGGCATTGCAAAGCTTTTATGGAACGCGCGCATTTTATACTACCGCATCATCGGCCACGGCTTTCATAAAACAAACGATCAGCAAAAATGGGGGCTTGCCTGCGAAATTCATCACAAGCCGGGGCATGGCGTAACTACAGCGCTTTTTGAATCGGTATTAGAGCCGCATGGCTTTGAAGTATCAGTTTACCCGCATAACCACGAACTGGGTGAGGAGGTTCTAAAAGGCAACCACGGCCCTGCCGAACTGAAATACCGTTTAGGGAATTTATTGTCCGGCAGAAACCCGTTGTCAACCAAAAGCGCATTATCGCTTATGTGTGTGGCTAAAAAAATTGTGGCCGCGTAAGTTTACTCAGCTTTTAGCGCCTCAGCAAAAATTTCGTAAGAACGCAACCTTGCCTGGTGGTTAAATATATGCGAGGTAACCATTACCTCATCTACATGGGTGAGCGCTAAAAAGGACTGCATTTTTTGTTTTACGGTTTCGGGGCCGCCGAAGATGGAATAGGCCAGCATTTGTTCTACCGCTTCCTGTTCAAAATAGTTCCAAACGCCGTCCATAGTGTCTACCGGCGGTGGCAGCAACTGGCGTTTGCCGGTTACCACGCCCATAATAAACTGCTGTACCGATGTGGCAAGCCTGAAAGCTTCTGCATCGGTATCAGCAGCTACAACGTTAATGCAGGAAAGCACGTAAGGCTTATCCAGGTATTGCGACGGGCGGAAATTGTTGCGGTAAATTTCTATCGCTTCTAAAAAGTAAGTAGGAGCAAAGTGGCTTGCAAAGGCATAAGGTAATCCTTTGGCAGCGGCAAGCTTGGCGCTATCAGTACTGGAGCCGAGGATCCAGATAGGGATATCCAAACCTTCGCCCGGTATTGCCCTTACTTTGGCATTTGCATTATCTGCAGAGAAATAAGTTTGCAATTTTTCTACATCCTGCGGGAAGTTAAAAGCAGCATTAAAGTTTTCGCCGCGGATGGCCAGGGCGGTAACCTGGTCGCTGCCCGGTGCACGGCCGAGGCCCAGATCTATACGGCCGGGATATAAAGACGCCAGCGTACCGAATTGTTCGGCAACAATAAGCGGCGCATGGTTGGGCAGCATAATACCGCCAGAGCCTACCCTGATGGTGCTGGTTCCACCTGCTACATAGCCAATTAGCAGCGATGTAGCCGAACTGGCAACGTTCATCATGTTATGGTGTTCGGCAAACCAGTAGCGGGTGTAGCCCAGCTTTTCGGTAAGGCGGGCAAGCTCAAGGCTGTGCGGAAAAGTATCGGCGGGTGTTTGGCCTTCCACAACGGTGGCAAGATCAAGTACTGAATATGGGAGATTAGAAAGTTTGGCAGACATATTAAAACGTTATTACCTGCGTTATATAGCGCAGTGTGTGTAATTCAAAGCTAAAACATATCAATTGTACCTTTTGTCAATAATTTATAAATGACTTTACATCCACATTGTTGATATGTTAATAACAATTGATAAGGAGGCTTACATTAAGTGTAGGTTTTACAATATATCAACAATTCTTTCTGTATCTTCGCAGATTGATTGAGGGTAGAGAAAACATACAAAGCCTTAATCTGTTAAACAAATATATTATTGCAAAGCTTAACCCTTTTCGCCTGTAAGTACCACTTATTTCCGAACAGCACTAATAAATTACGGTTTCTTAATACTTCATTTTACCCCGCCAATGCTTTGTTGCGTTGGTTTTACAGTTGAACATTTATACATTACATGAGACAGCTTAAAATATCCCAATCCATTACCAACCGCGAATCTCAATCTCTGGATAAATACCTTACAGAGATTGGCAAAGTAGACCTTATTACCGCACAGGAAGAGGTTATACTTGCGCAGAAGATCCGTGAAGGTGACCAGGCAGCTTTAGAACGTTTAACAAAAACAAATTTACGTTTTGTGGTGTCGGTTGCCAAGCAATACCAAAACCAGGGATTAACTTTAGGCGATCTGATAAACGAGGGAAACTTAGGTTTAATTAAAGCAGCACGCCGCTTTGATGAAACAAAAGGCTTTAAATTTATCTCTTACGCCGTTTGGTGGATCCGCCAGTCTATTTTATCAGCAGTTGCAGAGCAATCGCGTATTGTGCGCCTGCCCTTAAACCAGATTGGATCATTAAGTAAAATACATAAATCAGCATCAAAACTTGAGCAAACGCTTGAGCGCCAGCCTACTCCGGAAGAGCTGGCTGATGATCTGGAAACTACTACAGACAGGATAGCGGATTCGTTATCAAACTCTGGCCGCCAGGTTTCTGTGGATGCGCCGTTTGTTGCAGGTGAAGAAAATACCCTGCTGGATGTTTTGCAAAGCAGCGATGCCGGTACTGATAGCGATCTGATGCTTGATTCACTTTCGCAGGAAATTAAACGTTCTTTAAACATTCTTGCAGAGCGCGACCGCCAGGTTATTGTACTGTTTTTTGGTTTAAATAACAATGCAGCACACTCTTTAGAGGAAATTGGCGAAAAATACAGCCTTACCCGCGAGCGTGTGCGCCAGATAAAAGATAAAGCACTGATGCGTTTGAGGCAAAACTCAAAAGCTAACCTGCTGCAATCTTATTTGTAAGCATAAATTATACGGCCTTTTACCGGGCCGCAAATAACTTTAAAAAGGCTTCCTGATGTATCGGGAAGCCTTTTTTGTTTACTGTGTTATTGATACACTTTGCCTGCGCCGATTCTTAAAAATTGTTGTAACGTTTTGTTTTTGAAATACTTATTAGTAAATTGAAACACCCAATTTAACCAGTTCAATTTATGAAAAGCGTAAAACACATCTTAACCCGTAAGGGAAGTGCGGTTGTTGCCGTACCTGCTAATACCACAGTATTAAATGTGCTGAAACTGATGGCCGAAAGAAACATCGGCTCCGTAGTTGTTAATAACGATGATGATGAATACATCGGGCTGGTAACAGAGCGCGATTATGCCCGCAAGATCATCCTGATGGGCAAGCACTCTGATGAAACTATCGTAGGCGAGATCATGAGCACTAACCTGCCGCATATCACCCCCAAATCGTCGGTAGAAACCTGTATGATCATCATGAGCGAGAATAACATCCGCTATTTGCCGGTATTTGATGATGAAAAACAACTTTGCGGTATCATCTCCATTAATGATGTGGTTTACGAAACCATTCACTCGCAAAAAGAAACTATAGAGCAATTGCACAGCTATATCCAGTCGACATAAGATAAATGCCCGGAGGTTTTGATCCGGGCATTTATGTTTACTGTATCAATCTCTAAAGTTCCAGTTCAGGATGGGGAGTTTTCTCTTTTGGTTGCGATTCCAGAGGCCCAGCTGTATACCTTTAAGGTTTTTAGATTCATTGAATAAACCGATCTGTAGCCCCCGTGCCCTGTTCCCGTAATTACTTAACCCTATTTGCAGGCCATTCATGGCGTAGCTTTCGTTAAACATCGCTATTTGGATGCCGTTGTGTCTTTCGGCCAGGTTCATAACCAGGCTTGCAGAAACGCCGCTCACTTGTCTGTTGATCTGGCCGATCAGCCCGGCGCTTATTCCATTTACAATACAATCGCATACAGTACCGGCAGGCGATAAATTAAAACCATTGATGCGTTCGGATGCAGGGGTAGCCATCATAGCTTTAAATCCTTCTTCACTGTCGCTGATGGGGCTGCTTGGAATAAGCGGGACGAGTATTCCACCACCAAGGGCTTCCAGCCGGATGCCGTTACTGGTTACATTTCGCATACTGTCACCAAAATCACCATAGCCGGAATACAGCCCTACCGAAAGGCCGTTAATATTTTGGTTCTTTTTATGAAAAGTACCAACTGGAAAGCGGTTGGTTCTTTTTGGCGACTGAGCGCTTGCTGCAGTTATGCTTGTAATAAGCATTAGTATGATAAGTTTAAATTTCATGGCCTGTTTTTTATTTCAAAAGTATACAAGCAAAAAATGGTGGATTATCTTAAAGAATTTTAAGCGGTTAGATTATAACCTTCTGGTTTACTTGTGATTTTAAATACTACATTTATAATCTTTGAGATTATTTAGTAGGTGGAATACATATTTGGAATTAAACAAAGTATTACAAATTGCTTCTTAGATTATTCTTTATGAACGAGCAGCAGGTTAATTTCTTCCAGGCGATCAGTGCGGCGTTGCCCGAATATCAGAACCTGGCACAAAGCGTAGCCGATGTATTAGGCATCAGCACAAATGAAGCTTATAAAAAGATAAGGGGCACCAGCAATATAAGCCTGCCGCAATTGATTAAATTATCTGATGCCTTCGCAACGCCGTTTACTTACCAGCCTAACCGCCTGCCCTCGGTAAGTTTTAATTACCTGTACATAAACCGCGATACGCCGGATATGCTCGGCTATCTCAAGAATTTGCTTCAAAATCTTAAACTCATCCAACAGCGGGCAGATAAGCATATTATCATCGCTACCGACGATATACCAATTTTTCATTTTTTTAAATACCCGGAGCTTGCCTGTTTTAAATTGTTCTTTTGGGCTGATAACCCTGCGCATAAATTTGATTATGCTGCCATTAACGAGGAGGTTGTTGCTGTTGCGCAGGAACTTAACCGTATTTACCTGGAGATACCCAGTACCGAAATCTGGTCTAAAGATGCCGTATTAGGCACAGTATACCAGCTACGCTATGCTTTTGAAGCAGGCCACATTGGCGACAAAGCACTTGCTGAAAAAATAGTGGAGCAGATACGCTACTGCCTTACGGATATGAATATGTACGCCATCAGCGCCAAAAAAACCATCGACCCAAAACATAGCTTTAACTGGTACAATTGCGACGTACTGGGGAGCCTGGCTTATTTAATAGAGTTTAAAGATAGTATGCTGTGCTACAACAGGTTTAATACTTTTAACTATCTTAAAACCGACGATCAGTTTTATTGCAGCCAAACTAAAGACTGGATGCAGGGCCTTATCAGGAAATCGGTAGCCTTTAGCGGGCAGGGCGAAAAGCACCGTAATAAGTTTCTGTACACTGCCTTTGCCATATGCGATCAGTTGCTAAAGGAAATTACCGTGTGATTAAATGGTATTATGCAGCCTGATAATGAAATATATATTAAAAAACCTATGTAACCTTTATACTCCTTTTTTCATCTTCAGTACAAACATTGTACATGATGAAAAAATTCGTAACTATTATATTATTGGCATTAAGCGGGTTTATCTGCCGGGCTCAAAACTTAAGATTACCTACCGATAATCAGCTTAAAACCCCTTTTGACTCGCTGGTAAATAATTCGGTTGCAGCTTTCATGAACAGTGGCCCGCGGGTTGGCGTTTCAATAGGGATCATAAAAGACGGGCGCTCACATTTTTTTAATTATGGTACCATAGAAAAAGGAAAGAATCAACTACCAACAGAAAATTCAGTGTATGAGCTTGCATCCATAACTAAAACATTTAGTTCAGCATTGCTTGCACAAGCAGTTTTAGATAAAAAAGTTAAGCTTGATGATGATATTCGCATGTATCTGGACGGAGAATATCCAAACTTAGCCTACAGGGGTGTCCCGATCAAGCTCGTTAATCTTGCTAACCTTACATCCGGGCTGCCTAACTGGATGCCCGATAATAAGGACCTTTTTACAAATGTAAATCCTGATTCCATTCCTGCTGTTCTGGATGATCTCCATAAAAAATATAAACGTGCTGATCTGTACCGTGATCTACATAATGTAAAGCTGGATACTATCCCCGGCTCGGTTACCCGGCATTGTAACACTGCTGCTCAGTTGCTTGGATATATTATGGAGCGGGTGTACGGCGCACCTTTAGAAACAGTGCTGAAGAAGCAACTCACCGGGCCGTTGAAAATGAAAAACACTACTTTTTTAAGTGACGGAAAACTCCCTTCAACACTGGTAAAAGGCTATGATGGCAAAGCAAGGATTATGCCCTTTATTGTTTGGGAGGATCTGCAGGTTGCGGCAAGTTTGAGCTCATCAACTGCCGATATGTTAAAATATATGGCTTATGAAATGGATGAAAAGAAAGCAGATGTAGCGCTAAGCCATCAGCCAACTAATGGCAAACAAGAAAATGGAGCGATTGCATTAAACTGGAAAATAAATACGACAGCCAATAATGGAAGAAAGGTTTCCCATACTGGTGGCAGCTTAGGTTTTAGCACCTATATTGTTTTTTATCCCAACAAAAAAATGGGTATAATATTGCTTACCAATGAAGCTGACCCGGCCACCCAGGGAGAATTGATTAGCTTGGCAGATAAAATCCTCAAACCTTAACTATCGAAATATAAAGATCAAATAAAACTACCAATCTAGTTTAACACACTTAAACGAGATTGGTAATTGAAAAAGAGGCTTAAAAGTTCAAATGCAATTTTACTTTATCATTGTTTTTTTAATGGCTATCTCCGGTTAATTGCAACAGCGTTTCTGTTTTGGTTAGGAATTGTTTCAGCGCGTCATTAATATCCAGATCCATGCGGTTGGCTAATATGGTTAACCACCACATGCATTCGCCTATTTTATGTTCCAGTTCGGGTTGGGTATCTCCGCCTTTTGGCCAACGGCCTTGTTGTGACATGGTTAAGCGGCCAACCAGTGCGGCATCCGTTAAAAAAGCCAAAGCATCTTCTTCAACAGTCCACTTACTGCCATGATGGGTTATTTCTAGTTCATGGTACTTTTCTCGTATTTTTTTTGATCTTTCGATCACTTCGCTCAGTTTAAAATCGCTCATGTTGATGTTAATTAAAAGATTGCCTGAAATTAAGCGGTGACACTTTGGTTTTGCTTTTAAACAGACGGTTGAATGACTGCGGATGCTCAAAACCTAACTGGTACGCTACTTCAGCCACTGATAGTTGGCTGGTGCTAAGTAGTTCCTTAGCTTTTTCTATTAATTTTTGATGGATATGCTGCTGCGTGTTTTTCCCGGTAAGCGAGCGAAGCATATCACTAAGATAGTGCGTTGATACGTTTAAATTTGCGGCCACTTGCTCAACAGCGGGTAAGCCATTTGATAGGGCTTTGCCCTCATTAAAACAGTTATTCAACAAAGTTTCAAAACGGGCCAGTAGTTGGTTGCTGGCCGTTTGGCGGGTAATAAATTGCCGGTTATAGTAACGTTTACTGTAATTCAATAACAACTCCACCTGAGATATCAAAACATCCTGGCTTATCTGATCAATGGCGCTGTTTAATTCCTGTTCAATGTTGCTGAACAGGGCAATAATAACTTCCTTCTCCTTTGCTGATAGATACAAAGCTTCGGTTACCGAATAGGAGAAAAAGCCGTAATTTTTGATGCTTTTACCCAAAGGGTAATTACTAATAAAATCCGGATGGATAAGCAGTGTGTAGCCGCCATAATCCGCTTCGCCTTCCAGTGCCGTTATCACCTGGTTGGGCAAAATGAAAGATAAGCCGCCTTCATCAAAATCATAATAGCTTTGCCCATATTTAATCTTGCCGCTAAAATTCTTTTTGTAGGATATTTTATAAAAATTAAACAGCATGCCTTTCTCTAAGCCTGTTGTATCAGCTTTTATATTACTATAATCTACCAGGCTAATCAAAGGGTGCATCGGTTTTGGTAACCCTAATGCCCTATGCAGTTCAGATATCGAATTGAAGATAACAGGTTGCTTTATATTTCGGTTCATGCTACAGGGTACGGGCTACGCAAGTTAAGGTATTTTGTTAAATTGATGCGATAAGCTTCCGGTCCTTCGGCCAGGCGTTTTGCATATAGCCTTATTGCATCGTTCCCGGCAGGGTAGGTGAGTTGGTCCTTTTCATCCGTTGCTGCCCGGTAAACAACGTCCGCAATCAGGGCGGCTTCGGTAAATTCCATTAGTGTGCCATCGGTAAAACCCTCTGTCATTTTGGCCATGGTGGCATCGTAAGCTTTGTCTTGTGTTACCTGCATGGCTTTCATAAAATCGCTTTTAATACCGCCGGGAGCCACGTTTTTAATGCCGATGCCAAACTGCGCAAGATCATATGACAGGCTTTCGGCCAGCCCTTGCATAGCCCATTTTGAGGCATTGTAAATTGCCGATTGCGGGTTAGATACCAACCCGCAAAGCGAAGTAGTGTTGATGAATAATCCTTGCTGCCGGCTGCGGAAATAGGGGATAAAAGCCCTGATCACCGCGAGTGTTCCAAAAAAGTTGGTGTCAAATTGTGCTCTTATCTGCTGTTCGGTATGTGATTCTATCGGGCCTATCAGGCCGTAACCCGCATTGTTAAAAACCACATCGATATCGCCCAGTGTAAGAGCTGCCTGTACAGTTTGATTAACCTGATCTGCATCTGTCACATCCAGCGGCAATAAGGTAATGTTATCCAATTGGTTTAGTTCTGTTTCTTTTTCGGGGCTGCGCATAGTTGCAATAACATTCCAACCCTTTGCCTGAAATAGTATAGCGGTTGCTTTGCCCAATCCGGTTGAAGCACCGGTAATAAAAATTGTTTTCATGATTGCTTTTGTTTTGTGTTACAAAGGTGGGCTGGCTGCACCTGTGAATTGTAACCGAAACGAGCGGAGTTGTAGCTGAAATGAAGGTGGGCTTTAGATGGAGAGTTTCTTATCATATAAGAAAAAACAAAAAAAGCCCTCTACTTGCGCTAAAGGGCTTTTGGTGGCCCTTAGTACACAATTTTCTAACTCTTTCATTGAAGATTTAAAGAAAATTGCTTCTTTACAGGGGCTGAAATAAAGATTGATTTTTAATGGCCAATTATTATCACGACTCAATTTTATACCTTCAGAAGCGACTAATTTTACAGGTGGTGCGAAAATGTACGCAGCAGTCGGCGTCAATAACGTATCAACAGCCCCTTAAAAATTTGGTTATCTATAAGTCATTTAAAAGCTGCTGGTACTGGCAGCAATTGCCACAGTGTCTTCATACTGATGGATCTTTAGTGCCAGCGCCGAGCGGATTACATAAGGTTGGTAAAAGCCTGCTTAGAGGAATGCTTTATCCAGATGCGCCAGTATTCAACGGTTTAGCGCAGGTATTCTTCCGCGGTGCTTGCTAAAGCGCCGCCGAATTCGGTACCGTAGTTTAACAATAGGTATTTGGTTTCATTCAATGAGAAATAGGAACCATCCTCCAAATAACTCAACGGGATATTTGATGTCAGGGGGCACCCGTTCATCACAGCCGGTAAATTCGATGGAATCACTACCCTGCAGTTTGTCCCATTCCTTGCGGCCATAATCACATACCGGCTCACACTTCACACATACCGCGGGTTGCCTTCCAGAACCTCAATTTTCCTGATCAGGATCAACGGCTTATATTACCGGCTGTTTTTGCGGAACCTCGGGGCAAAATCCGTAACTCGTCGCTGCCATGTGCGGATGTTATTTCTGTACACAAAACATTAGTATTTTCTAGGTAACATTGTTTCGACGCGAATTCACCAAGCGGCTTTATCGAAAACTCGCCACCTTTTTTGTTATCCAGCAAACCACCAAAGATGAACTGGGCTGTCGAAACGGGGCCAGCACATCCATTCGATATTGGTATTAACATGCGCTAAAAAAGCACAATTGCCTAGAATGCCCCGTCTTATAATATGTTTATCCATCTATCAGCTATAAATTACCATACCAATAACGATAATTTATGATTGTTACCAAAAAAAGGGTTTTGCTTACTGACCACTTTGCGTCAGCCCTAAGTTCTGTAATCCCTCGGTTAGTTTATACAAGTTTAGCGGTTTCGTAATCATCGTGCTGCAACCAAACTTAGTAGCGATGCGCTCCAATGATGGGTACTCGGACAATAAAATTATAGGAAGGCCATGTAGTTGCGAGTCGGATTTTACCTGATGGCATAATCCGCCACCATTGTCATCATTTAGTATAAAGTCGATGATCAACAAATCGGGCTTTTTTTCTTTGATTTCACTCAGCAAATCACCGGAGGGCATAGTTACTTCCGGTTCTATTTCTAACACTCCGGCGTTGGAGTTAAGCAGATTAACAACTGTTTCATCTGTGCTTATCAAGATTACTTTTCTCATAGGTAGGTATTCTGTAGATTCAAAATAAATAAATTTGAATCTTAAAATTATCGTTATAAGAAAAAATATAACTAATAAAACAAAATTCAGGTTGAGGGTTTAATGTTGTATGAGTAGAACTATTTACCCTGGAACACCCTATTCGCTTGGCGCTACCTGGGACGGTGAAGGCGTTAACTTCGCGCTTTTTTCTGACAGCGCCACCGCAGCGGAATTATGCCTTTTTGATTCCGTTACAGATAATAAGGTTCCTGAGTGGCGCATTCAAGTAACCGAACGCACGCACCAAATTTGGCACTGTTATTTGCACGGCGTTATGCCCGGGCAACTTTATGGCTATCGTGTACATGG